>JADGMW010000044.1_pt1 | contig 140542 bp, 150 predicted proteins | sample 8641801 | NCBI WGS metagenome assembly JADGMW01 (sample SAMN16272018, study PRJNA661076) | feces metagenome | isolation source: fecal sample from diarrhoea affected cattle A | host: Bos taurus | place: South Africa: Lokaleng Village, Mahikeng | collected 2019-09
GCCTTTGTCGACGAGATCATCAGCCGGCGCAATGCGAACCGGGGTAAAGGCATAGGGGAGTTGACCGAGCAAGGGGCTCCCGCCTTTGATGCCGCCATCCCTATCCTGTCGCAATTGCTCAAGGCGGAGACGGCAGAGCGTGAAGTTCGATCGACAGCCTACCAGCTCAAGACGGCCCGCTTCCCGGCCTATCGCGACCTCAATGGCTTCGACTTCTCCAGCAGCGAGATCAACGAGGCGCTGGTGCGCCAGCTTCATCGCTGCGACTTCCTGGAGGAAGCCAACAATATCGTGCTGGTTGGCGGTCCCGGCACCGGCAAGACCCACATTGCCACCGCCATTGGTGTGCAGGCCATCGAACACCATCAAAAGCGTGTCCGCTTCTTCTCAACCGTCGAGCTGGTCAACGCGCTCGAGCAGGAGAAAATGCAGGGCCGAGCCGGTCAGATTGCCGGGCGCCTCGCTTATGCGGATCTCGTCATTCTCGATGAGCTGGGATACCTGCCGTTCAGCGCTTCGGGCGGCGCCTTGCTCTTCCACCTGCTCAGCAGGCTCTACGAGAACACCAGCGTCGTCATCACCACCAATCTCAGCTTCAGCGAATGGGCCAGCGTCTTTGGCGATGCCAAAATGACCACAGCGCTGCTCGACCGGCTCACCCATCACTGCCACATCCTTGAAACTGGAAACGACAGCTTCCGCTTCAAGAACAGCTCGGCACATCCGCCATCAAAACCAAAGGAGAAAACCAGACCCTTGACCACCACACCTGACCCGAAACATATCTAAAAGGCGGGTCACTTCTCAGTGGAAAGCCCAGGTCACTTCTCGGCGGAAATCAACAGACAGACATCTGATCGTTCCCTGATCCCCGCTCACTGAGCCGGCCCACCCCAACCGAAATGCATCAACCCCGGCGGGAGATACCATGCGCATTCCACAGGCCATTCTGGCGCTAGCTCTCCTCATTCCGGGTGCCCGGCATTGGCAGTGCCGGTGGCTTCAAGGGTAGTTTCGACAGTGACGAAGCCTTCTTTATCTTCAGCAGCTTCCATACGCCCGTCACCGTCTATCGTTACGCGGTCACCGCCAACAGCTATCAGGTCTGGGCAGAGCCAAGCCTGGATACAAACCTCGACGATGTCGTGGTCGAGCAGAGATTCTACGCGTCAAAAGACGGCACCTCCGTGCCGATGTTCGTGGTCAGCAGAAGCAGCATCACCGGGCCAGCGCCGACCATGCTTTATGGTTATGGCGGGTTCGGCATAGCCATCGTTCCCTTCTACAATGCCATGCAGATGGCCTGGGTCGAGCAGGGCGGCGTGCTGGCCATCGCCAATATTCGGGGCGGTGGCGAATATGGTCGCGCCTGGCATCAGGCCGCACAGTTCGGAAAGCGGCAGAACGCCTATGACGACTTCATCGCCGCCGCCCAATTCCTTCTCGACGAGCGCATCAGCTCAGAGGACGGCCTCGTCATCCAGGGCGAGTCCAATGGCGGCTTGCTTGTCGGCGTCGTGACAAACCAGCGACCGGACCTGTTTGCCGCCGCTTTGCCAGGCGTCGGCGTCATGGACATGCTGCGCTTTCATCAGTTCACCGGTGGTGCCTTATGGGTCGCCGATTTCGGCAGTCCCGATGTGGAAGAGCATTTCAACAGTCTGCTGGCCTATTCGCCTTACCACAATATCGGTGCCGGAACGGACTATCCGGCTATCCTCGTGACCACGGCGGACACGGATGACCGTGTTGTGCCGGGCCACAGCTTCAAATATGTCGCAGCCCTCCAGGCCGCCAGTCTGGGCGACAAACCGCGTCTGATCCGGATCGAGACCAGGGCCGGCCACGGCGCCGACATACCGCTCGACAAGATCATCGCCTTGTACGCGGATCAACTCGCCTTCGCCGCGCATTGGGCCGGGCTGACGGTCCAGCCGTGACGGACATCATCAATGCGGCGCTATCGGCGATGTAGCGCCCTCCCCTCCTCCAGGCCTCCAAAGCGGAGCGGTTTCACAGCCGTCGTCTGGATGCGTTCTCTGGAAATCAAGCTTGAACTCGATGTCGCCAAGCATGGGCCTAAATGGAGGCCGTCACACGTCAATTGTTGGATCAACTCGACCATACTGGCCGAGGGGAAGACCAGTAAATTTGGAGACGGTCACGCTTAGCTCTTGCCATGCCAGTGAGCACCAAAGCTCTGCGTGAGACCTTTCTAGCGTCTTGTTAACCTATGTCGATGCCGCCGGGGCGAGGCCTTGTTATTCAGGTTGACCTGATAGCGAGGGTCGCAAATGAATGAAATGTCACGCCTGTCCACCGGCATCCAGCGCGAACAGGAATCCCAGTTCGGCACGCAAATTCTAGCCATCGGCGTGCGGTTCCGGCTCTGGGCTCCGTTGTCAAACGCTGTCTCTCTCAAGATATACGACCTCGAACGCGTCATCCCGATGACGGCGATAATGGGAGGTTGGTACGAGGTCGAAGTGGAGGATGCCCGCGCAGGGATGCGCTACCGCTTTGTGCTCGAGAACGGCGAGGAAGTCCCCGACCCTGCTTCGCGCTTCCAGCCCGAGGATGTCGAAGGACCCAGCGAGATCGTCGATCCCCGCAGCTATCTCTGGCGGGACGCAGGCTGGCGCGGTCGCCCCTGGGAGGAGATGATCATCTACGAGCTGCATATCGGCACGTTCACCCCGGAAGGAACGTTCATCGCGGCGATAGAAAAGCTGGATTTGCTGGCTGATCTGGGCGTTACCGCGATCGAGATCATGCCGATCGCCGATTTTCCAGGCCGTTGGAACTGGGGCTATGACGGCAGCCACCTGTTCTCGCCCGACAGCAGCTACGGGCAGCCCGAAGACCTCAAGGCCCTGATCGATGCCGCCCACGCCAAAGGCATCAGCGTCTTGCTTGACGTGGTCTATAATCACTTCGGCCCGAAGGGAAATTATCTGCAGGTCTATGCTCCCCTCATGAACGCGGAGCACGAGACCCCTTGGGGGCCTGCGGTCAATTTCGACGCTGAAGGGTCGACAACTATCCGCGACTTCATCTGTGCCAATGCACGCTACTGGCTCAATGAATATCGGTTCGACGGGCTCCGGTTCGACGCTGTCCATGAAATCCGCGATTATGGGCCCCGCCATGTCCTGCAGGATCTCGCGGAACAGATCCGTGCCTCAACGGATGGCCGCTATATCCATCTCGTCGTCGAAAACAGTGACAACCATGCCGGCTGGCTCAAGCGGCGAGAGCACGGCAGGCCGTGGTTCTATAATGCCCAGTGGAGCGACGACATCCATCATAGCCTGCATAACGCCGTCACGGGCGAGAGCTTCTGGTATTACGCCGACTTCGACAACCGGCTGGACCTGGTGGGCAGATCGCTCGCTGAAGGGTTGGCCTGGCAGGGTGAATATCTCGAATATGAGGAACGCCATAAGGGCGAACCGAGCGCCTTCCTCCCCGCAACCGCGTTTGTCTCCTATGCTCAAAATCACGACCAGGCGGGCAACAGGCCGTTTGGAGAGCGCATCAACCAGCTGGTGCCGGTCGAACGGGTGCGCATGTGGGCGGCTATCTATCTCCTGTCGCCCCAGATTCCGATGATGTTCGCCGGCGAGGAATGGGCAACCAACCGGCCGTTCATGTTCTTCTCCGATGTCGGGGCGGATCTGGCTGACATCGTCCGCCAAGGCCGGGAGAAGGAAATGGAAACATTTCCGCGCAACACCGATCAGGGCAAAGTCCCCGACCCCATGGACGAAGAAACTTTCAATGCATGCAAGTTGGAATGGTCCGAGCGCGACGGCCCGGAGCACGCCAAGTGCCTGTCGCTTTATCGTCGGCTAATCGCCCTGCGCAAAAAGGAGATCATTCCCCGCCTCTATGGCATGGAAGGCAATAGTGGCCGGTTCGAACGGCTCGGTGAAAGAGTGATCAAAGTCGCCTGGATCCTTGGCGACAGATCCGAGCTCTCGCTCATCGCAAATCTCTCGTCCGAGCCCTTTAATGGGGTCAATGTCTGGAGAAGCGGTAATCTGTGGCTTGAAGGCTTTGCGACGGGCGAAACTCTGCATCCCTGGAGCGCGATCTTCTGCCTGCAGCCCCCTACCGACTGACGTCCGTCTGTTCATTCAGCACACCGGAGGTCACTTCCGATGAATAACAAAAGGGCGCCAAAGGCGCCCTCAGACCACTGACAAACCCCGTCATTTTTGGGCGGGGTTTTGTTTTGTGCTGGGTTTGCCGGCTTAAGCGCCTGGTAGATTTGGCGCGCACAAGGCTCCCGCCTCATGCGAGGCTTGGTTTGGGGGCTTTGGTTAGCGCGAGGGCGATTTTCTTGATGTTTTGGGCGGCGGCGGCCAGGAGGCACTGGTAGGCGACGCGTGTCAGACTTCGGAACCTTGCATAGCGGTGTCCGTGAAGCTGTTTGGCGTCGGCAAAGGAGCGCTCGACCGTCTCCTTGCGGCGCTTGTAGATCGCCTTGCCCCAAGGCGTCAGCCGATGCCGATCGGTGCGCTCGCGTGCGTCGGCCCAGACATGGCGGGTGATCGTACGGGTTGCGGCAGCGTTGGAGGTGCAGGAAGCAAGCAATGGGCAATCGCAGCAGATCTTTGGATCCGAACGATAGTGGCGATAGCCGTTGCGATCTGTGGTGGCATAGGCAAGCAACTGGCCCTGCGGGCAGACATAGCCGTCTTGCGCGCTGTCATAGGCAAACTTTGATTTGCGCATCATGCCAGGGCGCGGCGGTGTGGGGTTGCGATAACCGGTGACACCCAGAATTCCGCGCGCCTCCAGCCCGTTGGCGATGCCCGACGTGGCATAGCCGGCATCAAGCCCGACGGCCTGAACGTCGAAGTCGAAACGCTGGCGCTGCCGATCCAGCCGGTCGAGATAGACGATCGAGTCATGCACATTGGCGGGCGTCACATGCGTGTCGGTGATGATCGCATGGCGACCATCGACGGTACGATGATCGAGATAGAAGAACCCCTTCGGCTTGCCCTCGCGCACCATGTAGCCGGCGTCCGGGTCGGTGCGCGAGACCTTGGTTTCCCTGACCTGCGGTTCACGCTCCTTGTCCTTCAAGGGCTTTTGGCCATGCAGCGCCCGCTCTGCCTCGATCGCCCGGTCGAGATCGGCCCAATAGTCCGAGCGCGACTTTTCGATCATCTGCAGATCATATTTGCCCTTGTTGGCATTGGCCTTCAGATGGGTCGAATCCGTATAAAGCACCGAACCATCCACCAGTCCGTGGCGGATCGCCTGCTCGACGATGTGATCAAAGATGTCCTGCGCCACATCCGTGTCGTTGAAGCGTCGGCGCCGGTTCTGCGACAGGGTCGAGGCGTCAAACACCCGATCCGTCAGCTTCATGCGCAAGAACCAGCGATAGGCGACATTGACCTCGATCTCGCGCACCAGCTGGCGCTCGGAGCGCACGCCAAACAGGTAGCCGATGAAGAGCGCCTTGAACATCAAGGTCGGATCAAGCGCGGGCCGGCCATTGTCGGCGCAATAGAGCCCCGCGACGCGATCATGAATAAACGAAAAGTCGATCACCGCGTCGATCTTGCGCAGCAAATGATCCTTCGGCACCAGACCATCGAGCGTCACCATCTCGAGGGCAGTCTGTTCAGGGCTGGGTTTCTTCAACATGCCCCAGTGAATCAAAAACCCCCGGCCAAAGCCAGGGGTTTGTCAGCAGTCTGAGGGCGCCAAAGGCGCCCTTTTCGCTCTATTTCTTGGCTGTCTCGCCCGCCTCCTTGAGGGACGCAAACTTCAGGGTCACCATTTCAATATTGTCGTAGAGCCATTCGGCCATGGCCATTTCTTCATGGAGAATGGCTTCCAATTCCGACATGGCGGCTCCGTTGCCGCTCGCTTCAGCCAGCGTGATCAATGATTTGTATGCGGCGATCTCGAAGTTCTCAAAGGCGAAATTGGCCATGGAATTCTTGAGGATTTCATCGGGTGCCACGGTGTGGCCGACACTTGCCATCGTACCGGCCAGCGATAGAGCCAAATCCTTGAGGGTCGACTTGTCTTCGCCGAGCGTATCGAGCACCCGCTCAAGACGTCCGATCTGACCTTCTGTCTCGGCGATATGATCTCGGATCTTCGCCTCGATTTCGGGATAATTTTCTATCCGCTCCGCCTGCGGCTTGAGAATGGAAAGGGCCTGGTTCTCCATCGCGTGAGCATTCTTGAGGCCGGTGATGAAGAGATCTTGGGCTGTTACGGTCATGGGAGAACTCCTGTTGAGATGACCGCAACGACGTGACCCGCACTGGGTTGCCAGACTTGCCCCAAGCAAGGAAATACCCCGCCAAGCGTCCAGGGAGGGTCAAACCCAGGCAATGTTGAGGGCCAATTTCCCGGTTCCCCTCCATATCGAAGCGCCGGTGGCAGCGCTGCCAATGGTCACCGTAAGGTTACGCTCACCCCAAACCCGGCGGAGGATTGTGCCGCTCTCCTGGTGAACTTCTGCAGTGGCATTTTGAAAGAACAATGCCTCCTCCTGGCGCAAGGCCAGCAGAACACGCGTGAGCCTCAGCTTCTCGGCCCCAAAGCCGTCAGCCTCTTCGATAGCTGCCAGCGCAGCCCGGTCAAAAGGCAGACGATTGTCCGGGTCCGTGAGCGCAAAAAAGGGGCCTTCAGCACCTCTATAGATGTCGGGAAACCCGGGCATCAAACACTTGAGCGCAAGCTGGGCAAGGGAGAGTGCCTCTCCCGTTTCGACCAGTTGCTGTAGCGCTGCTGGCTCGGTCTCTTTCCACTGGTCGCATAGCCTGTCGGAAAAACCGTCGGCCGCAGCTTCGGCCTCTGGATCGGGCCTCGTCCAGAAGCTTTCGAGCTTTGCCTCACGCATTGCCTTCTGATTGTGCTGGCGAAGCCGCTGCTTGATTGTTTCCACCTCGGTTCCCCATAGGGCCAAGGCAGACTGGACGATATACCACCGCCACCGGTGGGACAGCATCTCGGGCGCCAGCGGATCTGCTGCCTCGACCAGCGACCAGAACGCCTCCGGAGCATGACTGATGGCGATAAGCCGCGCCCGACTGTCTTCGGATCGTTTCGTGTCGTGCGACGACGTCAGGGACATCTCGCTCGCCCGACGGCTCGCCAGAAATGAACTGGCATCCTCATCGATTATGGTCGGGTTTTCGGGTTCCGCACCGACCTCGTTTTCGGCCAGATAGCGTGTCCATCGAAAGCCGGCCGTATCTTCCTGTGCCTTTGCCAATAGGGCTCCCGACACCTGCTGGAAGCGCCTCGCAAAGGTCCGGTCTGCCTCGCCGGCTGGCTCGATGAGATGCTGGACGAGGCGTTCAACTATACGGGTGGAGCGAATTCGGGCACTGGCGAGAGCGACGATCCGGTCCAGTATGTCGCGTGCATCAGCGGTGGCCGGCGAGCCATCGAGATATGTGCGGTAGCGCGGCATGCCCAACAGTAACTGGGTCACCGCCTCGCGCAGCCCCTCTGGGCCAGGCTCGACATTTGGATCATTCGTCAGACAAGCACGCGCCATCATCGACAGTTGGTGCAGTTCCGCCGCCAGTTCATTGGATAGGATATCGAGTTTGGCAGCTTCCAGCGACGCCGGAAAATCCGCGCTGATCCCTGTATAGCCGCGCCAATGCAAATCGATTGCCTCGAGGCCGGCCCCGTCTGTCAGCAGTTGCGTGATCAAGCCTGCAGCTTCATATCCCGTAGTGCCAACGGTCTTCCACTGCGGGTCGAGCCTTTCGGCTCCCGTAAGGATTTTCTCCACCCAGACGGGTGTCCCGGGCAGGACGCTGGCCAATTGGTCGAGATAGGCTTTGGGGTCTGCCAGTCCGTCGACGTGATCGATACGCAGACCGTCCACGAGGCCGGCTTCGACCAGTTCCACCACCCCCTTATGGGTCGCCTCGAAAACCTCCGGAACTTCAATGCGCATCCCGATTAGGGAGGTGATATTGAAAAATCGCCGATGCGTAATCCCGTCTCGCTCAAGTTCCCAATGGCGGAGGCGCCAATGCTGCATCTCATGCAGAGCGGCAAGGCCGTTGACGTCTCCAGAATATTTCTCATGACCCGCAGCCAATGGGATTTCAGTTGGTCCAAAACACCATTTGCCGTCCCGCACGCAAAAGTCGCCACGCGACAGCATGACCTCGAACGGCTCGGGAAGAAACGGCAGAACAAGCGGGCCTGCGGTCCAGTCAATATCGAAATAGGCGGCAAACGGACTGTCTGGTCCACGCCGCAGGACATCCTGCAGCCAGGGATTTTCCGGGGTGAATGCGGTGTGGTTGGGGACAATGTCGAGAATAACGCCCAGCCCCACTTCGTGCGCAGCGCGGGCCAGTTTCTCAAAACCCTCGCTTCCGCCGAGCGCGGGTTCAATCACAGTCGGGTCGATTATGTCGTAGCCGTGGGTAGAGCCTTCTGCCGCGGCGAAGATCGGGGACAGATAAAGGTGGGAGATGCCGAGGTCGACGAGATAGCCAAGCTGCTGTTCGACACTGGAAAACGTAACACCCTCCCGCATCTGGATGCGGTAGGTGGCCGACGGAATATTCTGAACCAATTGAAAACCCGCATATTGTGCCCGCCGGGATAGGCGGGAGCTTGGGAGCCCAATGGTTCCACGCATGCCAGGTTCCGAATGCGCCCGTTCTCTTTACCGGCGATATGATCGAAGTGCCGGAATTGCAGCTCCTCACTGATTTGGAACGGTCGCCCGGCAAGAACCATTTCTCTGCCGAGACCCGGGCCGCACGGATCTATGGAGCAACCGCGATGAGCACCCCCGAAAAGCCGAATGTGGAGTTTGATGCGCCGGAAGAACGAACGTCTGCGGAAGAGCTTTATAGCGACCCGGCGGAACGCGCCGTGTTTGGAAAATATGGTGGCATGGCCGGTTTCTGGCGTTTCATTATCCCCATAGTCCTCCTCCTCGCGGCAGCGGGCATGTTCTTTGCCACGATCAGCTAACCCGGCCCTTGGTGAGGATTACGCATTCTGCGGCGAAGAAGACGCCCCTGGGCCGGCAGCGGACTGCCGGCCCCTTTGCATGTGATCGGGCTTTAGGCCCGCAGGATATAGAGATCCAGCTCAACCGACGGCCGTGGCAGGCGCCCTACTCCGACGACGCTCGCCTCAAGCGCGAACCCAGCGTCAACCATGGGGGCAAGCAGCTTGGACTGGTTGCCGGGCAGATATCCAAGGTGCAAATCCCCGTGGAAGACAGCGATGGAGCTTGCGTCAAAACTGCGTTGCGGTTCGCGGGTGAGCGCAAGCGGCGCGCCAAGGGCGAGCGCGTCTGACACCAGAGCATCATCGGCCAGATTGACGATATAACTTTTCATCAGCCGGACACGCTCGAGAGGACTCGCAGCCGAGGCGGCAGTGGCCGTACCCGCGGCCAGTATTACCCCTCCCATCCCTTGCAAGAGAGGACGACGATTTGGCATCGTTTTGTCTCCATCCTAAAGCTGCTCTGCCTGAGCACCGCTCTTCGGCTTCGCCCGACCGAGATTAGGCACCTCCCCCAGTGGCTCTATGGGGCGCGACGTAAAGGAACCATTGCCGTCAATCGATTGTCCGCTTGACCAGCGGCCCTGGACAGGCTCGCTGCCATCGTGCTGGAAGCCAAGGAATACATAGCTGAAGTCCAGGTTCTCTTCTTCTTGCGGATGACTGTTGGGAATTGGGAAGACGTTCTCGTTGCCACCGAGCTCCTCGATAGCGGCCAGCCACTGGTTCTGGTGCATCGTGTCGCGGGCGATCAGGAACTGCAGCATCTCCTTCATGCCAGGATCGTCGGTCATATTGTAAAGGCGCACGGCCAGCACCCGGCCAGTGGCTTCCGCAGTCACATTGGAATTCATGTCCGCAGCAATATTTCCGCTGGCATAGATGTGGGACATGTTGAAAGGCACACCATCGGAATCGACAGGCATTGCCGAGAGACCGGCGGAGAGCAGGTTCTTAAGATTGATGCCGCTCAACACTGATCCGGCGACAGGGTTGTCAGCGGCCTCCTCCTGCATCGATAGCGGCGCCCCCTCGAGGTTCAGCGCCACAGCGGTCGCCAGCATCTCGATGTGGCCCAGTTCTTCTGCCGCAGTATTGAGCAGCAGATCCCTGAATTTGGGATTGCCCCGCGCGCCCATGGCCTGAAAGAAATACTGCATTGCCACGCGGATCTCTCCCTCTACGCCCCCGATTGCCTGCTGCAAGGCACGCGCGAACAATGGGTTAGGCTTGTCGACCCGGACTGGAAACTGAAGTTTGCTGTCAGTGTAAAACATGATCCACTCCTCTATGTTGGAGAGAACCAAGCGTCGGCAGCGGAGCATTGTTCCAATACTAACTTGCGATCTAATCAGCTGGCCGATTGGGCCCAAATAGCCAAGTCGAGAGCTATACTTAGATCAAGTCTGGTCATGAGAGGCCGCTGGTTTGTCCCGATCGTCTTCGTCGCCTCGGAACGGGTCAGCAACGATATTGGTTGTGCTGGACGATGATCGTTCCTTCGAAGACTTTCCGCCGGGCCAGCTGAGATGAAGATCGCCACCTACAACGTCAACGGCGTCAATGGCCGTTTGCCAGTTCTGCTGCGTTGGCTTGAAGAGGCAACACCTGATGTTGTGTGCCTGCAGGAGCTGAAATCTCCAGACGAACGGTTTCCCACCGCAGCTATCGAGGCGGCTGGCTATGGCGCTGTCTGGCATGGCCAGAAGAGCTGGAATGGGGTCGCCATCCTGTCGCGCGGAAAAGTGCCGATCGAGACACGGCGAGGGCTCCCGGGCGATACCGACGACTACCATAGCCGGTACATTGAAGCCGCAGTGGAGGGCATAATTTTCGGCTGCCTCTACCTGCCGAACGGCAACCCGGCGCCAGGCCCCAAGTTCGACTACAAAATGAAATGGTTTCAGCGCTTTACCGATCACGCCAAGGAGCTGCTGGCGAGCAAACTTCCAGTGGTTCTGGCAGGCGACTACAATGTCATGCCCACTGAAATCGATGTGTACAAGCCGGAACGCTGGGTCAACGACGCCCTGTTCCGTCCTGAAGTGCGCGACGCCTATCACAAGATCATTGAACAGGGATGGACCGACGCGCTTCGCGAGCTTCATCCCGGCGAGCGGATTTACACCTTCTGGGACTATTTTCGGAATGCCTATGGCCGGGACGCCGGCCTTCGCATCGACCATCTCCTGCTCGCGCCGCTAGTAGCCAAACGCCTCAAGGCTGCCGGTGTCGATCGCCATGTGCGCGGCTGGGAGAAATCAAGCGACCACGCACCGACCTGGATTGTTCTCAAATGAACGGGCGAAGCGCTCTTCGCAGCGGAACACGCCATCCGGGCCCGCTCCAGACCAGAGCAATTTAGGACGTTTGCGACAAGAACGCCCACGGCCATACCTGACCGCGCCAAGCCCAGAAAATGCAGTATTTTTCCGTACAATTTCAACGCCCCCGGACACGCAACCAATCCTTCCTGAGCACTCGCAATCCAGATTTTGTCATATTTGCGGTTGAAATGTCATTCTCACTGACATAACTTGTCACGAACCACACGATTGTCGCGCATGATTGGGACGAATGACTCACATTCGGCCAAGTCACCCCGTTATATGTATACGATGAACATACAATATTGTGCGACTGAACTTCTTTATTCTTCTCAATTTAACTTCGAGGTTTTATGACGGCCAAATTGAGGGTGAAGAAGGTCTACAAGATCTTCGGAGATCGACCCAAAGAGGCACTCGCACTCCTTGCCGAGGGTGAAAGCAAGGAATCCATATTCCAGACCACCAGCCAGACTGTCGGGGTTCAGAACGCCAGTTTTGAAGTCGATGAGGGGCAGATTTTCGTGATCATGGGACTATCCGGGTCCGGAAAATCTACCATGGTGCGCATGCTCAACGGGCTGATCCGCCCGACCAGTGGTGAAATACTGATCGATGGCGATGATGTCGCCTCCTGCTCTGGCAGCAAATTGCGGGACATCCGGCGCAACAAGATCGCCATGGTGTTCCAGCACTTCGCGCTCTTCCCGCACCGAACCATTCTCGAAAACGCAGCCTATGGCCTCAAGGTAAAGGGCGTGCCGGCCGCAGAGCGCAATGCCAAGGCGCTGACAGCGCTCGAGCAGGTTGGCCTTTCCTCCTGGGCACATAGCAAACCTGCCGATCTCTCGGGCGGGATGCAGCAGCGGGTGGGCCTTGCCCGCGGCCTCGCGACAGATCCCGAAGTGCTGTTGATGGATGAGCCTTTCGGCGCACTCGACCCACTGATCAGACGCGAAATGCAGGACGAGCTGCTCAGTCTCCAGGCCACGCTGAAGAAAACCATCATCTTCATTACCCACGATCTCAGCGAAGCGCTGCTCCTGGGAGACAAGATCGCCATCATGAAGGATGGGCGTATCGTTCAGATCGGTACGGCGCAGGAAATCGTCTCCAATCCCGCAGATGATTACGTCGCCGCCTTCGTCGCCGATATCGATCGGGGCCGCGTCTTCACGGCCGAGACGGTATCGAGCGAACCTTCGGTGATGCAGCTGAATACCGACACGGCGGGCGACGCCGTCAGGACCATGGAAGACCAGAATTTGAATGCGGTCTATGTGATGGATGGCGAGGAAATCGCCGGCGTCGTTACCTATCAGCAGGCCGCGACAGCAGACCGCGACAGCGGCCCGTCGGATGTGCATCTCTCCGACGTGATGCAGACCGACTATCCGACCACCGACATGGATACGCAATTGGCCGATCTCTACGGCGCCGCCAGCGGCGGGCTGCCGATCGCCATTACGGATGCCGATAATCGCCTCGTTGGCGTCGTTGAGCCGGAGGCCGTTTTCGCCCAGCTCTCCGTGCCCTCCGAAACGGCTGAGAGCGACGAGGCCGACGCGTCCACCGCGCCGGAAAACACCGAGCTCAAGCTCGAAGACGCGCGCTAAGAGCCGCGCCAAAAACAACAAGGAGACGTGCGATGAGCCCGTCCGATTTTCTCGTCATCCCCTTTGACGACTGGGTCACCGCTTTTGTCCGTGGCTGGCTGGTACCCAACTTTCGCCCCTTCTTCAGGGCTGTTCAGGTCCCCATCACGCAGGTGCTGAATGGGCTCGATGCGTTCTTTGCCTTCGTGCCGATGCTGGCGATGACTGCTGCCTTCGCGCTTCTCGCACTGAAGTTCGCGGGCCGGGGCATGGCCATTTTCACGGTCGTCGGATTTGTCTTCATCGACATGATCGGCCTCTGGTCCCAGACCATGACGACACTGGCGATGATCGTGACTTCGGTGCTGTTCTGCGCGGTGATCGGTATTCCGCTTGGCATTCTTGCTGCCCGCAACGACGTGACGTGGAAGGTGCTGCGCCCAACGCTCGACGTGATGCAGACCATTCCGAGCTTCGTCTATCTGGTGCCAATCGTGATGCTCTTTGGCGTCGGCATGGCGCCCGGCATCATTGCCACGGTCATCTTCGCCCTGCCCCCGATCGTGCGCCTCACCAATCTTGGTATCCGCAATGTTCGGGGCGACCTGGTCGAAGCTGCCGAAGCCTTCGGCTCGACGCCCCTGCAGATGCTGTTCGAGGTGCAGCTGCCGCTTGCCATGCGCACAATTATGGCCGGCCTCAACCAGACACTCATGCTGGCCCTGTCCATGGTCGTCATCGCCGCCCTGATCGGCGCGGGTGGGCTTGGGCTTGTGGTCAATACCGGACTGGGACGCCTGGACGTTGGCCAGGCCACCGCGGGCGGTGTCGGCATTGTCATTCTGGCGATCGTACTCGATCGCATCACGCAGGGTTTTGGGGCGCAGAACAAGGTGCCCTCCGTCTCCCTGCGCCAAACACTTGTTTCCATGTTCCGGCCGAACGCTTCGGCGCAGACGCTGAACGGAAAGGCGGCCTGATCCGAGGTCGCATGCTGGGGTCCATCCCCGTCGCCATCCGCGCCAATGCGGATCCACGAAAAGCAAAATAAAGGAGACAAAAACATTATGTTCCGTCTCAAAACAACATCCGCCGTCGCCGCCCTCATGCTCGCCACCACCGGTCTGAGCGCCCCGGCCTTTGCCCAGGCGCAGCCCGGCGAAGGCAAAGAGATCATCATGGCGCAGCCAACCTGGGACACCGGTTGGTTCTATACCGAGATCTACAAGCAGCTTCTGGGCGAACTTGGCTATTCGGTCGGCACCGTGCTGACGCTGGATAATCCAGCCTTCTACCAATCCGTGGGCTTTGGCGATGTGACCATGTGGGTCGATGGCTGGTTCCCCATTCACAACCCCTACAAGACCGCCATTGAAGGCACGGCCGAGATCATCCCCTCCGTCGTCAGCGGCGGCGCGATCGAAGGTTACCTCGTCGACAAGAAGTCAGCTGAGGAACTTGGCATCACCTCGCTCGAGGATTTCAAGCGGGATGACGTCAAAGCCGCCTTCGACCGCGACGGTGATGGCAAGGCCGATATGGTCGCCTGTCCGCCCGGCTGGGGCTGCGAGCTGACCATTGAGCACCACATCGGCGCCTATGATCTCAATGACCACGTCAATCTGATCAAGGCCGGCTATCCTGCTGCCATGGCGGATGCCGTAGCCGCTCACGACACCGGCAGCCCGATCCTCTTCTACACCTGGACACCGAACTGGACTGTCAACGAGCTGGTGCCGGGCGAGGATGTCGTCTGGATCGAGGTGCCCGAGGTGAGCCTGCCCGAAGACATGGCCGATCTCGCCGATGCAGCAGTTCGCGAAGGCGTTGAAGGCTGCGTCAGCGATCCGTGCATGCTCGGCTTCCCGGCCAATACGATCGACGCGGTGGTCAACACGGCCTTCCTCGAAGAAAACCCGGCCGTCCGTGCCCTGCTTGAAAATGGCGAGATCCCGATCGCGGATGTCTATGCGCAGAACGCCGCCATGAACGCAGGCGACAACGATATCGAGGGCCAGGCAACGGCCTGGATCGCCGACAACCGTGCTCTGGTCGACGGCTGGCTCGAGGCCGCCCGCGCTGCGCAGTAAGCACCGATAAAAATGCCGGCCGGAGCACAGCTTCGGCCGGCATTCTATTGCCTGCTGAAGGTAAAGCGCCGCGTGTTGGATTACGCGGGTCCGCTTGCATTTTTCTGATGCCGCTCTCTTAATGACGCTGACGCCGCTCAATCGGGGCGTTCAACGCAGTGGAGGAGCACGCTGGAGCACAATTCAACACAGCGGCGCTATGCCATCTGGGTGCTATTTGGCATCCTTGTCGCCGTTGTGGCGAGCGCGAGCTGGGGCGTCGCGCATAAGCAAGGCGTCGAGCGCCTCCGCAGTCTTGTGCACGACCGGTTGACGGTCAATCTCCATGCGGTCGAGAGCGAAATCGAGCGTTTCAGATATCTGCCCGATGTCATCAGCAAAGACCCGCGGATCATCGAACTGCTGGTCGCAACGGACGGCGCTGGGATCGGGATTGCCAATGGCTATCTTCAAAGCGTCCGATCCATGTCCGGAGCGGACGAACTCTATGTGATCGACCTGTCGGGTGAAACCCTGGCCGCGAGCAACTGGAATGAAGAAGGCAGTTTTGTCGGCCACAATTATGGCTTTCGTCCCTATTTCACCGACGCCATCTCGACTGGGTCAGGGCGGTTTTATGCGGTCGGTGTGACCACGGGGCGGCCAGGATATTTTCTGTCCAGCCGCGTCGTCTACGAGGATCGCACGATCGGCGTCGTGGTTGCTAAGGTGGACATCGGACCACTGGCGCGGACCTGGGCCGAGGCCGGCGAGGTCACCGCCATTGCCGACAGGGAGGGGATCATCTTCCTCTCCGGCGAGCCACGCTGGACCTACCGTCCACTCCACAAACTATCTGCCGAAACACTCAATCTTCTGGACGCCGAACGTCGATATGACGGGATCGACCTCGCGCGGGCCGAACCGCTGGCGCCAAGCCCAGGCGATGGATCGGCCGACCGGACGATCGGACTTGGCAATGAGCGTTATCTGATGGGTGTCAGAGGCCTCGAACCGGACGGCTGGCTTTTGCTATCCGCCCTGCCCCTTGGCCCGGTTGAGACCGAGGCCCGTCTTGTTGGTGCATCGAGTGCACTCCTAGCCCTGCTAACGCTTGCCGTAGGCCTGTTCCTGAGACAACGCCAGCAATTGACGCGGATGAAGCTTGAACAGAACGCCGTGCTTGAAGGGCGCGTGGCCGAGCGCACAGCAGCGCTGGCCCATGAGGTCGAGGAGCGCAAACGAGCCGAGCAGGACCTGCGGACAATGCAGGATAGCCTTATCCACGCGGCAAAACTGGCGGCGCTGGGGCGGATGTCGGCAGCCATCGTGCATGAAGTGAGCCAGCCACTGTCGGCGCTCGATAATACGCTGGCGGCAGCAGGGCTTCATGCAGAGCGCGACGCGAAGGCTGAAGTACAACGCAATCTGACATCGGCTCGATCGCTGCTCGAACGCATGCAACGAACGGTAAAACACCTCAGGACCTTCTCCTCGCGCCGGGATGCAACCCCACCGGAGCCCATTGATGCCAACCAGGCGATCGAGGCTGCCATGGACATAGTTGAGCCGCGTGCCCGGGAAAACGGGGTTGCCATTGCCTATGAGCGCCGCGCTGGCCTGCCGCCGGTCACAGGAAATTCCATTCGCCTTGAGCAGGTGCTGATCAACCTGTTGCTCAATGCCGTCGACGCCAGCGTCGCGGCCGGTCAGAACCGGATCGTTGTTGTGGCGGAGGTGCTGGACGCTGCCCTGCGGATTACCGTTTCAGACATGGGACAAGGCATTACCCCCGAGGTGCAGCAGAGGCTATTTGAACCGTTTTTTACCACCAAGACGACGGGGGAAGGTCTTGGGCTCGGCCTGTCGATCAGCAAGACCATCATCGAAGAATTTGGCGGCAAGCTGAACCTCGTGCCGTTGGACGCGGGCGGCACCCAGGCCTGGGTCGAGCTTCCCCTTCACGTTGAAAAGCAAAGGCAGCTGGTATCGGCATGACGAGGGGGCGCATCGCATTCATCGACGACGAAGCGCAGCTTTGCGAGGCTGCGGCAGAGTGGCTAGGTGTCTCCGGTTTTGACGTCAAAACCTTCACCGATCCGGTCAAGGCTATGCAGGCGATCAATGGGAACGCCTTCGATTGCGTCGTCACCGACATGCGCATGCCGGGGGCAAGCGGGCAGGATGTACTCCGCCATTTCTCCGGTACGGATAGTGATATGCCCGTTGTGCTGCTGACGGGGCATGGCGATGTGGGCATGGCGGTGGACGCCATGCGTGGGGGCGCCCATGACTTCATCGAAAAGCCCTACGACGCAGACCATTTGATCGCCGTATTGGACCGGGCCGTCGAACGTCGACGGATGGGTGAAGAGCTGCGCAAGTTGCGCGAGGCAACGGGCGCTGAACTCGACACGCGGCTGGTGGGGATATCCGCTCCCATGGTGCAGTTACGCCGCTCCATTGCGCAGCTGGCCGATATCGATGTCGACATTCTGCTCAACGGCGAAACGGGTGTCGGCAAGGAGGTGGTTGCCCGGGCGCTCCACGATTTTGGCCACCGCAGCAAAGGGCCGTTCATCGCCATAAATTGTGCCGCTGTTCCGGAATCCGTCTTCGAGAGTGAACTCTTCGGGCACGAAAAGGGAGCCTTTACCGGCGCTGCAGGCAATCGTATCGGCAAGCTCGAATTTGCCAGGGGCGGTACGGTTTTTCTCGACGAAATTGAATCCATGCCTCTGGCGCTTCAGGCAAAGGTGCTGCGCGCGATCCAGGAGCGGAGTGTCGAACCGCTGGGCTCCAACATCCCTCGCGATCTCGATGTTCGGTTCATTGCGGCGACCAAGGTCGATCTCAAGGCCGAGATCGATGCCGGCCGGTTCAGGGCCGACCTTTATTTCCGCCTGGCAACGGTTGAACTGGCGATACCGCCACTCCGAGATCGGCGCGAGGATATCCCACTCCTCCATGCGCTCTTTGCAGGCTCGGCGGCGCAGCGTTTCAACATGTCACTTCCTATTATGCCCCAAAGCCTGTTGCAGTCGCTACTGGCCGGGAGTTGGCCGGGCAACGTCCGCGAGTTGAAGGCCGTGGCGGAGCGGTTTGTGTTGGGACTTGGGAACACGAAGATCGCCACAGAGAAACAAGGGTCCCTGACCGAGCGCGTGGCGCAGTTTGAAGCCGAGACGATTGCCGAAGCTTTGCGGGAATGCGGAGGGTCGAGCGCAGAAGCTGCAGTGCGGCTTGCTGTGCCGCGGCGGACGCTCAATGAGAAGATCGCCAAATATGGTCTGCGGGCGGAAACGAGCGGAAATCCGCCAGAGGTACTCGGCTGATTGGCGGAAATTCGCCATCAATCTCCGCTATCAGAGCGAAAACCTTAGCATATTCAATGCGGCATCGACTGGCATGTAGCTTGCAATGTGGAAGGAACCAGCTGGTTGAGGAGCCGGCTGCAAAAATGAGCATGCTACAGGAGGATAAAGCATGACCGTTCTTTCCCCGCGTCTTCTGTCGGGCGTTCTGGCCACCACCCTTGTGTTCAGTGCTGGCGCTGTGCCGGCACAGTCCCAGGAATTCATCAATGTACTGACCGGCGGCACTTCGGGCGTTTACTACCCGCTCGGCGTGGCGCTCTCCGAACTTTACGCGGAAAATATCGAGGGTGCCCGCACTCAGGTGCAGGCGACCAAAGCCTCGGTCGAGAACCTCAACCTGCTGCAGCAGGGCAAGGGCGAACTCGCCTTCGCGCTGGGCGACTCCGTCAAAGCCGGTTGGGATGGCGTCGAGGAGGCAGGCTTTCCGCAGCCTCTGACCGAAATCCGTGCCATCGCCGCGATCTATTCCAACTACGTCCAGATCGTTGCCAATGCCGAGTCCGGCATCAAGTCCCTGGAAGATCTGAGGGGCAAATCCATCTCTGTCGGCGCGCCGGCATCCGGGACGGAACTCAACGCCCGCGCCATCTTTGCAGCCGCCGGCATGAGCTATGACGACATGGGCAAGGTCGAATACCTGCCCTACGCGGAATCCGCCGAACTCATCAAGAACCGGCAGCTCGACGCGACCCTCCAGTCCTCAGGGCTCGGCGTCGCCTTCATCCAGGATTTGGCGGCGACCATGCCGATCAACATCGTGGCCATTCCGGCCGAGGTCGTCGACACCATAGGCGCGCCCTATATCGCTTCGGTTATTCCGGCTGGCACCTATGACGGGCAAACCGAAGACGTCTCCACGGCGGCGATTGGCAACATCCTCGTTACCCATGCAGGGGTGAGCGACGAGACGGCCTACCAGATGACCAAGCTGATGTTTGAAAATCTCGACCGGATGGTCGCCTCCCACTCCGCGGCCGCAGACATCGACCCGGCCAATGCGTTGACGGGCCTTTCGATCCCGCTGCACCCAGGCGCCGAACGCTATTATCGCGAAGCTGGCCTGCTGTAATCGCTCCGGCCTGCCGGTCTCTCCGGCAGGCCCACCTGCGCATCTTCGATTTTGATCACCAGGCCCCATGCTCACCTTTTTTGAGCACGAGCCTGCACGAGTTGTCTGGGAGGAGACTCGATGTCGAACGCAACCACTGACGCCTTTCCCAATTCTCCGCCTGACAGCGTTGAAGAAGCCGTTGAAGGCCTTCCGCCAGGCTTCGGCGTGGGAATGATGGGCAAGATTGCCTTTGGCATCGCCATCGCCTTCTCGCTCTTCCAGATATGGACCGCGGCCTATGGCACCCTGCCCAGCCAAGTCGTGCGCGCCATGCATGTCGGGTTCCTGCTGCTGCTCGGCTTTGCGCTTTTGGGCAATCTCGTCGCCAAGACGGTATGGGGACGCGTCTGGTTTTGGACGCTCGGCATCGCGGGCTTTTTGACCGGCATCTATAATTGGGTCTTTTACACCGACCTCATCAAGCGCAGCAGCTTTATGACCACGCTCGATATCGTGGTCGGAACGACAGCGATCGTACTGGTTTTCGAAGGCGCCCGACGGCTGATGGGTTGGCCGCTGGCCATCATCTCCGCCATCTTCCTTGCCTATTGCTTCTTCGGCCAATACGCGCCCGGCCCGCTAGTGCACCGCGGCTATGACTTTCCCCAGATCATCGAGCATTTTGGGTTTGGCACCGAAGGAATTTACGGCACGCCGATCTATGTCTCGGCGGCCTATATCTTCATCTTCGTAGTCTTTGCCGCTTTTCTCGAGAAGGCGGGAATGATCGCACTTTTCAACGACTTCGCCCTCGGCCTCGTCGGAGGTTGGCGCGGCGGACCCGCACAGGTCTGTACCCTGTCCTCAGCTCTTATGGGCACAATTTCTGGTTCGGGCGTTGCCAATGTGGTGGCGAGCGGCCAGTTCACCATTCCGCTGATGAAGAAATTCGGCTTCCGCTCCGCCTTCGCAGGTGGCGTCGAGGCGACATCATCCATGGGCGGACAGATCATGCCGCCGATCATGGGCGCTGTGGCCTTCATCATGGCCGAGACCCTGAAAGTGCCCTACAGCAGCATCGTTCTCGCCGCCATCGTGCCGGCCGCGCTCTACTTCGCCAATTGCTTCTGGATGGTCCATCTCGAAGCTGGAAAGGCGAAACTGCGGGGCCTGAGCAAGGCGGAACTGCCCAATCCCTGGCACGCTGTTCGTGACCACTGGCCACTGATCCTGCCGCTGGCCGCCCTCGTTTACCTGCTCTTTGCCGGCTATACGCCGATCTTTGCCGGTACCATGGGCCTGGCGCTGGTGATCGTCCTCATCCTCGGCACACCACTTGCCGCCATGATCGGGCCCCGCGCCTTCCGCTATGCCTTCTGGATCGCCCTAGGCCTGGCATCGGCCGCTTTCCTGCGCTTCGGTGTCAATTTCCTGATGATTGTCATCGCGACCCTTGTGCTGGCCTGTGCCATCACGCGCGGTGGTCGTCAGACCTTGCTGATCGTGCGAGACTCGTTGGCGGAGGGCGCGCGGAACGCCCTGCCCGTCGGCATTGCCTGCGCTGTCGTCGGCATTGTCATCGGCACGCTGACGCTCACCGGTATCGCATCGACCTTTATCGGCGCCATCATCAGCGTCGGCGAGAACAATCTCTTCCTCTCGCTCGTTCTGACCATGCTGACCTGCCTCGTGCTGGGCATGGGAATTCCGACAATTCCCAATTACATCATCACCTCCTCGCTCGCGGGCCCCGCGTTGCTGGAACTGGGCGTGCCGCTGCTCGTCAGCCACATGTTCGTCTTCTATTTTGGCATCATGGCCGATCTGACGCCGCCCGTTGCCCTCGCCTGCTTTGCGGCGGCTCCAATGGCCAAAACATCGGGGCTGAAAATTTCCCTGCAGGCCACCAAGCTGGCAGCCGCCGGGTTCATCGTGCCGTTCATGGCCGTCTATACGCCATCTCTGATGCTGCAGGATGGCGGGGCCATTGCTGAGACCTTCGGCTATCCGGTGGAGGTGATCTACATCATCATCAAGGCCTGCTTCGGCATCGCGCTCTGGGGCGTCGCCATCGTCGGCTTCCTCTTCGCCCCGCTCAATGTCATCGAAAGGCTCCTTGCTTTCGCCGCAGGCCTTTTGCTCATCCTCGCCCTGCCGATGACCGACGAATTGGGCTTCGCGCTGGGCGTACTGCTGGTCGGCTGGCTCTGGTGGCGCCGGGGCGCCGCCGCTCCGCAGGCTATGGCATGAGTATCTGCATCGCTTCAGCCGGAAGCTTCCTGACTTTGCTCGCCAGCAGCTTTTCGCTCACCTGGATCCACTCTGTCGAAAAGACAGAGTGGATCGAGCACTGGCAGGTCGAGGGGGATAAGCTTGCCTTGGTGTCAGCGCGCGTAACAGGCTCCGGAGCAGGAATAGACCTGCCACCCGATGCGGTCTGGCAGGACGGCGGATGGACCTACCGCCCCACCCTGCCCCCGCTGTCGCAGGTCACCCTTGCGGCGTCCGGCGCTACGCCCGGGGGCTGGAACCTCTGCACCGAAGACAAATGTCTAGAGCTTGGCGCAACGGCCGGCGCCACGACAACAATCTGGACAGCCGACGTCTGCAGATAGCCATCACCAGAACATCGGTGACCGCGCAGTACCAACATGCCGCCGCCCCCTCGCGTCTTGAGCAACACTAATGGCACGGCCCTATGGCACTCCGAAAACAGCCTTTGACGCTGGCGCGCGGACCGATCGCGCGACCACTGCACTGACCAATTTGCTCAGCGCCCTACCCCGCCAACGCAGTCGGAAAGGCGCCGTCATGCAGTGGTCCAGACCTGCCACAGACCCGCGCGGAAACGTTCGCAATTAAGGGCACTCGGGAGCAGTAAGCGCCCACACATCGACAAGTACATCCAATCGTGACTTAATATATAATTCTGAAGCCTGCCAAGTTCTGGGAACCATCCAATCGCGAGGGTGTGCTGATGCTTCTCTCCATTCGATCGCAAGATTACGATGCGTCTCGACGCGTGGAAGAATTTCAAAGCGTCATTGCGGCGATCACCAAGGTCGACTTTGTTCCTGAGGACGAGAATTCTTTCATATCGGAAACGTCAATCGGCGTGTTGCCCAATCTGATCCTTGGTCATGGCCGTCATTCGGCCTCGACTGCGATCCGCACGACAGCCCACGCCGCTGACACAGACGACAATGTCATGTTCCACATTCCCCTGTCAGGCAGCTGCTCCATCGAGCAGCGCGGCGGCGCGCGGAGCGAGCTGCGCTCCGGGCTGGTCTATGCAGACCCAGGCGACGTTCCCGGTATTATCCAGTTTCATGGTCAGCCGTCGGAGGGGTTCTATGTCTCCCTCCCGCGGGCACAGCTGACATCGGCAACATCCGGGCTCAATGCCATGCTGCGCGGGACGGCTCCTCTGACGCCGCAATGGCGCCTGTTTTTCAATTATGCCCGAAGCCTTCATGTGGAGCTCTCCGAACTCGGGCCAGACGAGGCGGCGCAATGTGCCAACCATGTGCAGGACCTTGCCCTGATGGCGCTGGGCGCCACCCGGGAGGCGGCCGAGATTGCAGCCGGCCGCGGCGTCCGGGCGGCTCGGCTCAAAGCCATCAAGGCCGACATTGAAAACCATCTGACCGCGCCCGACCTGTCGCCGGAACGGATCGCCACGCGTCACAAGATCAGCTTGCGCTATCTGCGGGCCCTCTTTGCCGGAGAAGGCACAACGTTTGGTGACTTCGTCGCTCACCGGCGGCTGGCGCTGGCTTATCGATTGCTCAGTGATCCGCGCAATGGCGGAAGCAGTATTTCCGGCATCGCCATGCGTGTCGGGTTTGGCGACCTCTCCTGGTTCAACATCCGGTTCCGCCGTGTCTACGGCATGACACCCAAAGACGTTCGCGCCCTTTCCCGCCTGCGCTGAAGTCTTTCGACGCCAGATTGTGCCGCCCTCCCCGGATTTGGTGCCGCTCTCCCCAAGACGCACCAGATCGCCCCGCCTAGATTTTCGCCTGGGGCAGTTTTTGACGAGCCGGATGTTTGGTTCGCCAATGGGAGGTGGGACGCGTGACTGTACAGAACCCGAGGCGTTTTGATCGAAGCGGAACAATAGCCTGCTTTGCATTCATAGGCGCGTTCAGCGCATTGACCGGCTGGACACCAGCTGTGGCGCAACAGGACAACAGCGCCTCCATCCTGATCTATGACGCTTCGGGCTCCATGTGGGGCCAACTCGATGGTGGCATCAGCAAGGTGGAAATTGCCCGCGAAGTCATCGGCGATTTCTTCGTCAGCCGCGACAACACCATCCCTCTTGGCGTCATCGCCTATGGCCATAACAGGCGCGGCGATTGCAGCGATATCGAAGTCGTGGCGGACGTCGGGATCAGTGATCCGCGCGCGCTCTCTACCCGCCTCAACCGGCTCAACCCGCGTGGTATGACGCCCATCACGGACTCGCTGGCGCTCGCTGCGTCCATGATCCCGCCGACAGCAGAATCCGCCGACATCATCCTCGTCACCGATGGCCTTGAAACCTGCGAGGCCGATCCCTGCGCGCTGGCCGCACAATTGGCCAATGAAGGCATCGCCATTCGGGCTCATGTAGTGGGCTTTGGCCTGACCCGAGAGGAAGGTGAAGTCATGGCCTGCGTGACGGACGCCACCGGTGGGTTGCTGCTCACGCCCCAGACGGGTCAGGAACTGGCCGATGCGTTGCGGCAGGTGGCACAGGTTGAGCCGGCCCCTGCCGTTGAGCCTGCACCAGAGCCGGTGGTTGAAGCCTTCTTCGATATCGGGCCCAAGGCCGAGGCCGGGTACACCTACCGTATCGGCTATCAGGGCAGTGCCCGCAATGTTGATTATGCGGGCTTTACGCGGCGCGGTGAGAACCAGCCTGATGTCAGTCAGTCCTACGGTGTTATCGGGGGCGGCGATGTCGGCAACAATCCCTTCACCAAACGCGCGCCGCTGGAGCCCGGCGAGTATGACCTCATCCTCTCTGTCGCCGGGCAAGGCATCATCGCCCGTCAGCCCATCGAGGTGGTCCCGCCTTCCGGTGGCTTTGATGTCATTGGCTCGGTCGAACCGGGAAGCCGGTTTGCGTTCACCTGGCGTGGCCCCAACCAGATCAGCGAGAGGATTGTCATAGCCCAGCCGGGGGCTTCGCCGGAACAGTATGACGGCGATTGGGGCTACCCCATGAGCAATGCCGCAACGCAAACCATGCGCCTGACAGCCCCCACCAATCCCGGCATTTACGAGCTTCGCTATCTGTCCGCGAATGGCAAGGAGATCCTGTTCTCCCGCACGTTCGGCGTCGGTGTTCCCTACGAGGACGCAGACCAGACCAGTTCTTCCCAGCTGGCCGCACAGGCCGCTGCGGCGACGCAGGCCGCGCCCGGACAGGACGCCATGCCAATGGTCCGGGCAACCTTCCGCATACCAGACAATTACCCGCAAATCCCGCTTTGGTGGGACGCAATCCCGCTCGATCCGGACATGATGCAGGAGGCCTACGCGCCAATCTCCGATCTCGCCGTCTGGGACAATGAGTTTGAACCGGGTCGATATCGCGTCTCCGCCACGGGGCCGGGCGAAACCGAGTTCAGTGCAATTGTCGAAATCTACCCGGGCCAGGACAACAATTTCATCATTCCCGTTGTCGGCGGCGGCGATGAAGAAGCAGCTGCGACGAGCTTATCGGGACCCTGGCAGGTCATCGGCGTGCCGCCTTATCAGGTGCAGGCGGGCGCTGATCAATTGCTGGTCCTGACCCTCGACCAGTCCGGACCGGGGGCGCCGGTCAGCGGGGGGTGGGTCGCCGGAGAAATGCTGGCTGGCCCGCAGGTCGCAGGCCGGAAAGGGCACTTTACCGAGAGCCGGATCGAGGACGATGCACTCCGCCTTACTTTTGACGTTGGCGCGCCGATCCCCGAGCCGATGACGCTCTTCTTGCGACCCTATGGCATTGGCTATGCCGGTTCACTCTCCTCCGGCGCCCTGGGCATGAGCGTGCTCATGTGGCCCGATGGGTACGAGCCGCCATCCCTCGCTGAAATGCGGGAGGCCGTGCATGGCCCCGCGCCATCCGACTTTGTCGATCTGTCGGCCGCCGCAAACACCGGCGGGGATCTCGCCGCCGTTGACGCCGACCCGGCAGCCTTTAAATGCACGCAAAGCCAGGGTTGCGCCTTCAGCCATCAAGCCAGCGGCATATCCGTCGTGCTCCCCAACGCCTGGGCCCTGAGCGAGCCCTTCTTTTACGAGACCGCTGGCGGTGCACGCAGCGATCTTCCCAGCGCCAGTTTTTTCTCTGATGAAGCCGGACAGCGGCAGACCATTGAGCTCAATCCGCGGCAGTGGCTGGCATCGAACGGACCGTGCCGGATAATCGGCGCAAACGCGCTCTGCATGATGCGTGATCAGGGGCCGCTGTCCGAAGCGGCCTTTGCTGTTCTCGGAGACAGCCTGACCATCGGCGGCACAGGGGCTCTGGCCGCAGCCAGCCCGGACAGCGTCGGCGATGCGATCCACATCAGGACCACCTCGACCAGCCAGTTCGGCAGCGCCTGCTTCGTCAAGTTTGAACTGGACAACCCGTCGGGCGAAACATTTACCGCCTATGCGCCACTATCCGCGACCAGCAATGGGCAACCGGTCTCGCAGGTCATCAGCAATGAGCCCTTGGTGATGGAAATTATCACGACAGGAAATTATGGGGCGGGGATCGTCAGCGCCATGCTTGGCGCGGCATGCGAGCAGCTCTCGCTCGACATCGGGCCGGTGCAATGCCGCATGGGGGCCCCACCTTCCGGTGCCATGGTGGATTGCCCCAGCCCCATAGAGATCGCAGCCGACCCGCTGCTCGCCCGCATTCGTCTCGTCTCAGAGGCGCAGACCGCATCCGTCTCTGCCCCGGCCAGCAGCACGTTCGATGAGGATATCCCCATCGATCTCGGCGACCGCTCCCCGGAGGACGTGATGCAGTGGCTCTTCAGTAAGCCGTGAAAGGATCGGTCATGCGCAACTTTCTCACGTCGGCCCTCTTCGCTTTCGCTCTGGCCTTCGGCTTCGCCCAACCGGCCCAGGCCCAGCACCTGCAAATCGCCATGTGTGGCGAAGGCGGGTGTCTCTGCCACATGACCGGCAAAACCATCGCCGATTTTGAGATGACCATGGGGGTCAAGGCGCCCAGGGATGCGGCGAGCCTGACATTGGTAACACGTGCCGGCGAGTACTTCTGGAGCAACAAAACACCTGCGCAGATCGACGCTGCGCATGGCGGGCCTGGTCATTGCCCGGTGCATCTTGAGATGCCGCTCATACCTCAGGATGGGCAATGGCGCATCACGGTGGGCACCACCGACACGACCGCCTGCCCCCTCTTTGCCATGATGGGCCAGTCCGTGCCCGGCCAGATCAGCGGCGAAACCCGTGAGATCAAATGGGGCGGTTCGTTCAGCCCCGACAAACTGATGGCAGAAGCGCGGGGAATGGTGACCTGGAGCCATTCAGGCAATCACAACTGGCGCGGCGTCGTGGTCGATAAGAGCCTCTCCGGTCAATCCGGCGCGTCAGGCGCCAGTGTCATCTGGACCCTGCAGCTGATCAGCCCGACCGAAATCAAAGGCTCAAGCACCTACGACTTCGATATCTCCGCCACCAATGCCGACGCCGCAGCCCTCGCCATTCTCAACCAGATGCAGTGCCGAACGGTAACCCCGTTCACCGCAAGAAAGGTGGGTTGATGCTATGGTGCCGGGAAGAGTACTCGCAGCATCACGTCTTCCCAATCGGCCACGACAGTCCGGATATTTTGGAGCCTCGCCAATCCATCGCCGAGGCTGCAAAAATTCTCAAACGCGCTCGCGAAGAGCTGGTCTTCGCCGGCGTGCATCCTCTGACGGTCTCCCCTGGCGCCTGCCTCACCATGACAAAACTGCAGACAAATCGACCGAACCTATTCAGCGTGCGTTCGGAAATTTGAGGCACAGCATAGTCATGGACACCCACCCCGACCGACGCAATGAACCGCGCACGCCCCCTGCCTTGCGGGGGCCGGGCACGATTATTGCTGCGGGCTCACGCATTCCCGCCACCATCGTCAATGTCTCGCTCTCGGGCATCATGCTCAGCGTGCCAAAAAAAACCACGCTGTCCGGCCCCGTCGCGCTCGAGATCGGCACGGTCACCCGGCCCTGCGATCTGGTCTGGCAACGCGGCACCCGCATCGGCCTGCGCTTCTCTGCCTGAGCCGCTGCCCAGGCGACCGTTTCCCCCTCTTCCAAGCGCGCCGCTTTAGCGCCACTATGGAGAAGTCCTGGGCATCGCAGAGGGAGCGTTACCATGAAGACCGAACAGCACTGGTCAAAGCCCGTCGGCCTGTTGCCGAACAGCCGCTTTCCCCTTCTGGTCCATCGCGGGGCCCTGCCCGGCGGCGGCGAGGACGCCATGACGGCCCTCTTCCGCTCCAATGGCTGGCTCAACAACTGGCGCTATCCCGGCGTCTATACCTACCCGCACTTCCACTCGACCACCCATGAATGCCTCGGCTGCGCCGCCGGCTGGATGGAGGTCGACCTCTTCGGCATCGGCGGGATCAGGGTGCGCATCGAGGCTGGTGATGTCATCGTGCTCCCGGCCGGCGTCTCCCATGCCATGGTCGGCCAGTCCGACGACATCAAAATGGTCGGCGGCTACCCTGACGGCCGGGACTGGGACAATGTCCAGGAGGCCCATCTCGATAAGGCGGGCCATCGCGAAGCAGTGAAGCGCATCATGATGCTCCCCATACCCTCCCGCGACCCGGCCACCGGTGAACCGATGAAAGAGTGGATCGACGCACCCTCGTCCGTTGATGCGGGCCTCGACGATTTTCGCGATAGTCTGGGTTAGCGCACCCGCCTAACACCTTATAACCTAATCGCTTTTACCGGTGCCCCACGGGCGCCGGCTACGTCCGCACATGCCATGAAGCTCGTCCCAGCCGCCGCATCGCCAGCGGCGGAACGAATTTGCGTGCGCGGTCGAAGAGTCAGAAAATTCGTTTCTTGCATAATATCGCCTTGAGAATGTGCATATTGCAGCGCAATGCATCACCTTCCTGACTCCCAGCACCGCCTGCACCAGCTCGAATTCCGCCTGCGCCAGGAGCTGAAATGGCTCGCCCTGCCGGCGAAGGAGTGGATTCCCGCGCGTGCGCATCAGGATCAGGCCGTTCTCGACGTCGCCATTGTCGGCGCCGGCATGCTCGGCCTCGTGGCGGCAGCGGCGCTACGCAACATCGGCGTCTCCAATATCCGCATCTTCGACAAGGCCCCTGAAAACCGCGAAGGTCCATGGGTCACATCAGCGCGCATGGAAACGCTGCGCACCCGCAAGGAGGCCGCCGGCACGGCCCTTGGCATTCCTGCGCTGACCTTCCGCGCGTGGTTTGAGGCCCAGTTCGGCGAGACTGCTTTCGACGCCATGCATCTCGTGCCGCGCCCCATGTGGATGGACTATCTCATCTGGTATCGCCGCGTGCTCGGCCTGCCCGTCGACAACGACACCGAGATCACTGCGCTAAGTCTCCTCGACAACGGCCTCACCGAACTCACACGCCTGCGCAACGGCCAGACCGAAACGTTTTTCGCGCGCCGCGTCATCCTCGCCACGGGTATCGATGGCCTGGGCCAGCCGGCCCTCCCGGCCATCGCCAAAACCATCTCGCCCGCCCGCGTCGCCCACAGCTCGGACGAATTTGACGTCGCCAGCCTCGCGGGAAAACGCATCGCTATTGTCGGCGCAGCCGCTTCCGCCATGGACAATGCTGCTGCCGCTCTCGAGGCAGGCGCCGCCCGAGTGGATATTTTCATCCGCCGCCCCACCATGCCGCGCGTCGACAAGTTCACCGGCATCGGCAGCCGCGGCATGACCTATGGCTTCCTCGGCCTGCCCGACGCGACTAAGTGGCGCTACATGGCCGAAGGTGAGCGTTTCCAGCTGCCCGCCCCGCGCCACAGCGTGCTGCGCGTCTCGCGCCACGCCAACGCCCACTTCCATTTCGCGAGCCCTGTCTCGGCCCTCGCAGAGCACGGCGACCATATCGAGATCACCACGCCCAAGGGCAATTACGAAGCCGATTTCATCATCTTCGCGACCGGCTTTTCCATCGATTTCTCAGTTCGCCCGGAGCTCCGCGCGCTCGACCCTTACGTCAAACGCTGGGCCGACGCCTACACCCCGCCCGCAGACCTGCAGAATGAAGGCCTCGCCGCCATGCCCTATCTCGGCCCGGGCTTCCAATTCCTGCCGCGCGACGGTGCCCCCGCCGCCATCTCGAACATTTATTGCTTCGCCTTTCCGGCGGTGATGACCCACGGAAAGATCACCAGCGGCATCCCCTCGATCGGCGAGGGCGCGACCCGGCTAGCCCAGTCCCTTGCCCGCTCCATTTTCGTGGAGGACCGGGACATCCACCTTCAGAATTTCCTCGACTACGACGTGCCCGAACTCCTCGGCGACGAGTGGACCGAGGCCGACGAGGACTTTTCAGCATGAGCATTCCCGACCTTCAGGTGTTTTACGGGATATCCTCCCCTTGGGCCTATTTCGGCGCCCAGCGCGTCAAGGCCATTGCGGACGAAACCGGCGCTCGGCTGGTCCTGCGTCCCATTCGCATCATTGAAGCCAATGGCGGCATCCCGCTGCGCACCCGCCCTGAGGGCCGCCAGGCCTATCACGCCGTCGAGCTGACCCGCTGGCGCGAACACCTCGGCATTCCGCTCAACCTGACGCCAAAATTCTATCCCTGCCGCACCATCGAGATCGCCGCCCAAGCCGTCATCGCCATGCAGAACGCGGGCCTTGATGCTTTCGCCTTCTCCTTTGCCGTCCAGCGCGGCCTCTGGGCCGAGGATCGCGACATCGCCGATCTCGACACTTTGCGCGAATTTGCCCGAGCCACGGTGGGCACGGAAGGCGAGCAGTTTATCCGCGACCCGCAGGACGCCGACATCATCGCCCAGTGGCACGCCAATCTCGCCGAGGCCGAGCAGCGCGGCATCTTCGGCACCCCGACCTATGTGGTCAATGACGAGCTCTTCTGGGGCCAGGATCGTCTCGACTTTGTCGAACGCGCCCTCGCTGCCGCACGCAAGGAAACAGTCTGATGAGCACCCAAACCCCTGTCGTTCCGCCAGAAGCACAGGCCCTGCACGATCGCGCCATCGTCGTCGATGGTCTGCAGACCTCGCTCTGGGGCCGCCCGATCTTTGAAGAGATGCGCGCCGGTGGGATCACCGCCGTCAACGTCTCCACCGTGCTCTGGGAAAATTTCCGCGAAGGCATCGACTATGTCTCGCAGTGGAAGCATTTCCTGCGCGAAAACAGCGACATCCTGCGCCCGGTGCGGCAGGTCTCGGACATCCAGGCCGCCAAGGCCGAGAACAAGACCGGGATCATCATCGGCTGGCAGAACACCTCCCCGCTCGAGGACAAGCTGGACTATGTCGAGATTTTCAAGGACCTCGGCGTGGGCATCATGCAGCTCACCTACAATACCCAGAACTATTCCGGCTCCGGCTACCTCGAGGAGAACGACAGTGGCCTGAGTGGTTTCGGCCGCGAAGTGCTCGATGAGATGGCCCGCGTCGGCGTGCTCTGCGATCTCAGCCATGTCGGCGACAAGACCAGCGCCGACGTCATCGAATATGCCAAGGGCCCGGTCTGCATCTCGCACATCCTGCCGCGCGCCCTGCACGATGTTAAGCGGAACAAGCCCGACCACCTTTTCACCGCCTGCGCGGAAAAGGGCGGCCTCATCGGCATCAGCCTCTTCGCCCCCGGCCTCGCCGCTGGCAATGACGCCACCGTCGAAGACGTCCTCGACGCCATGGAATACGTCATCAATCTCGTCGGCGAAGACCATGTCGGGATCGGCACTGATTTCTCGCTCGATCGCCCGCGCCCCAGCGACTGGCTGCTCTGGGCCAATCGCGACAAGGGCACCGCGCGAAAGCTCACCGAATTCGGCTCGGTCAAGATCAACAAGCCGGCTGGCATCAGCCGCATGACCGACATGCCAAACTTCACCGCCCGCATGCTTGCCCGCGGCTGGAGCGAAGAGACAATCACCAAAATTCTTGGCGGCAACTGGCTTCGTGTTCTCGACGCCGCCTGGACCCCGCGCCCTTGATTTCAACCTTCGGAAACATCACCATGATCCGTCTTCTTGCCACTGGCCTTCTGGCCGCCACTGCCTTCGGTGCCGTCACCGCCGCCCAGGCCCAGGACGTCACCACCGTGAACGTCGTTGGCTTCTCCGGCGTTTTTGCCGAGAACTACGAAAAGTTCGTCATCTCGGCCTTTGAGGAAAAGCACCCCGAGATCGACATCGTCTACCAGCCGTCCAAGAACTCGGCTGAGACGCTGGCGCTGCTGACCCTGCAGAAGGACGACCCGACCGTCGACATCGCCCTGATCGACGTGGCCGTGGCCATCACCGCAGCCAAGGAAGGCCTCACCGCCCAGCTCGATCCGGCCGCCGTGCCGAACCTCGCTCAGCAGCCCGATTGGGCCCGCATCGAGGGTGATCGCGCCATTGCCTTCTCGCAGGACAATCTGGCGATCCTCTACAACACCAAGACCGTCACCGAGCCGCCGACCAGCTGGAACGACCTCAGGGACGAAAAGTACAAGGGCCGCATCGCTGCCCGTCTTGGCGACACCCGCGGCGTGATCCTGCTGCCGATCCTCAACTCCATGGCCGGCGCCGACTACAAGGAAACCATTGATCCGGCGATCGCCGCGATGAATGAATTCGCCCCCAACGTCCTGACCTGGGACCCGGCTCCGGATTGCTACGCTGTCGTCCAGAACGGCGAAGTCGACCTCTCGATCTGTTGGAACGGCCGTGCCCAGTACCTTCACGACACTCAGGACGGCGTCATCGGCATTGCCGCTCCGCTCGAAGGCAGCATCGGCCAGACCAACACCATCAATCTGGTGGAGGGCTCCAAGGTCGCTGACGCAGCCCAGCTCTTCATCGACTACGCCCTCAGCGCCGAAGCCCAGGCAACCTTCGCGGAAAAAAGCTTCTACGGCCCGGTCAACACCACCGTCGCGCTCTCGGACGATGTCGCCGCCCGTATCTATGGCTCCAAGGAAGCGCAGGCCGCGCAGATGACCCTCGACTGGTCGTTCATTGCCACGGTCTATTCCGACTGGATCCAGCGCATCAACCGCGAAGTCATCGCCTTCAATTAATCCAGACGAACCGGACAGCACGCCCATGTCGAACAAGCACGTCACCGTCGAACAACTGGTGAAGACCTACCCCGGCAGCAGCGCGCCGTCCGTTGATCACGTCGATTTCGATCTCGAGAAGGGCGAAATGCTCGCCCTTCTCGGCCCCTCCGGCTGCGGCAAGACCACCATCCTGCGCATGGTTGCCGGCCTCATTACGCCGACCTCCGGCCACATCTGGCTCAATGGCCAGGACATGGCCCGGATCCCCGTGCACAAGCGCAATATGGGCATGGTGTTCCAGTCCTACGCCCTGTTCCCCCATATGAGCGTGGCTGAAAACGTCGCCTTTGGCCTCGAGATGCGCGGCGTTCCGCGCGCCGATCGTGCCGAGCGCGTCGAACGCGCCCTCGATCTAGTGAAACTTGCCGGTTACGGCTCGCGTCGCATCACCCAGCTGTCCGGCGGCCAGCAGCAGCGCTGCGCCATCGCCCGCTCGCTGGTCATCGAACCCAATCTCCTGCTGCTCGACGAACCGCTCTCCAACCTCGACGCCAAGCTGCGCGATGAGATGCGCGACGAAATCCGCTCGATCCAGAACCGCACCGGCGTCACCGCCATCTTCGTCACTCATGATCAGGACGAAGCCCTCTCCATGGCCGATCGCCTCGCCGTCATGTCGGCCGGCAAGATCGAGCAGATCGGCACGCCCCGCCAAATCTTCGACTATCCGGCCACCGAATTCGTCGCCAACTTCATCGGCGCCGGCAATTTCTTCACGGGCCGTCCCACCGGGGCGCGCACCGCCGAGGTCGAAGGTCTCGGCACCATCACGGTCGGCCAGGATATTCCGGCAGGCCAGGATGCCCGCCTCCTCGTCCGCCCCCACCGGTTCACCCTCGACGCCCAGGGCCCAAACAGCTTCTCGGGCACCGTCACCCACCTCGTCTATCGCGGCGAAACCCTGACGCTGGACGTTGAAGTCGGCCCCCGCACCCTCAAGGTCGATCTGCCCACCCATGCCGGCGCCCTGCCAGAGCGTGGCCAGACCGTCACCCTCAGCGTCTCGCCCGCAGACATCACCCTCATCGGAGCGCAGCAGTGACGGCAGTCGAGAAAAAGACCAGTCGCACCCTGCTGCTGGTGCTGTTGGTGCCGGGCCTCCTGGCCCTCGGCATCAGCTTTGTCGCGCCCATGCTCTGGCTCCTGCGCGCCTCCTTCTCCACCTCCGCGCTGGGCGGCGGAGACGATTGGACGCCGGATAAATATTCGGAAATCCTCACCGACCCCTTCTATTGGCGCGTCGCCGGAAACACCCTCAACTACGGCCTGACAGTCGCGGTTTTCGCGGTCATCCTCTCCTATCCGATCGCCCTGTTCCTCGCGCGTTCGACCAGCAAATATCGCGGCATCCTCACCGCCCTCGCCATCGCCCCGCTCCTCACCTCGAGCGTTGTGCGTACCTATGGCTGGATGGTGATCCTCGGCGATCGCGGCGTCATCAATTCGACCCTTCAGTGGCTGACCCTCACCGACGCGCCGATCCGGCTGAGCAACAACCAGCTCGGCGCCACCATCGCGATGATCGAAATTCTCATGCCCTATGCGATCCTCGCCATGCTCTCGGGTTTCGGTCGGCTCAATTCCCAGCTTGAAGAGGCTGCCACCATGCTCGGGGCCAATCGCTTCAAGGTGTTCACCCGCATCATCCTGCCGCTGAGCCTTCCCGGCGTCATCACGGCGGCGCTGCTGGTCTTCGTGCTCGCCATTTCCGGCTTCATCACTCCGCGCCTCATGGGCGGTGGCCGCGTCTTCGTGTTCGGCACCGAAGTCTTCCAGGAAGCCACAGTGACCCTCAACTGGCCGCTCGCCGCCGCGCTCGCCGTCATGCTGCTCGTGCTCTTCAGCTCGGTGATCGTCGTCTATCGCCGCGCCCTGCGTGCCCTGGAGGCCTGATATGGACAAGACCTCACCACTGGCCGCATTCGCCTGGCGCGGCCTCATCACCCTCCTCTATATTTTCCTTCTGGCGCCGATCATCATCGTGTTCGTGGTGTCCTTCGACACCCGCAAATATCTGGCCTTCCCGCCGGAAAGCTGGTCCTTCGGCTCCTATATTGCGGTGTTGCAGAACGAGGCCTTCATCTCCGCCTTCTGGCGCAGCCTCGGGCTCGGCGCCATCGTCGGCATCGGCGCTGTCGCCATCGGCACGCTTTTGTCCATGGCCCTCACCCGCCACAAGTTCCGGGGTGAAGGCGCGGTGAACTTCCTCGTCATCGCGCCCTTCATCGTGCCCAACATCGTGCTGGCGGTCGGTTTGGTTCTGGTGCTCGCCGCCTTCAAGCTGCTCGACAGCTATATCGGCATCTTCATCGCCCATCTTGGCGTCACCATCCCCTACACGGTCCGGACAGTGACGATGAGCCTGATGGCGGTAGACCGCCGCGTCGAGGAAGCAGCCCTCGTGCATGGTGCCTCCCCGCTCCAGGTCTTCTGGCGCGTGACCCTGCCATTGATCCGTCCGGGCATCATTGCCGGCGGCGTCATCGCCTTTCTTATCTCTTTTGATGAGACGACGATCTCGCTCTTCATCGTCTCGGTCAAAACCTCGACCCTGCCGACCGAAATCTACCGCTACCTCGAATACTCCACCGATCCGCAGATCGCGGCCCTCTCGGTGGTGCTCATTCTCATTTCCGTGGCCGTGGTGGTCCTAGTCGAAAAGCTGATCGGCCTGCGCAAGGCCGTGTGAGGACAGAAATCATGACGCGCATTCACGTCCCTGGCGGCGAAATCGAAGGCTTTGTCGAACACGGCAATTACTGTTTTCTCGGCGTTCCGTATGCGGCCCCGTGCACGCCCGAACGCCGCTTTGAAGCTCCACAAGCTGTCGAACCGTGGGATGGCGTCCGAGACGCCACCCGCCACGGCAGCGTCTGCCCACAGACCCCCACCTATGGCCCCGTAGGCAAGGGGGCGACTTCCAACCTGACCCAGGGCGAGGATTTCCTCACCCTGAACGTGCGCACGCCCGACCTCACTGGCAAAGCGCCCGTTCTGGTCTGGGTGCACGGCGGCGGCTATGCCGTCGGTTCGGCCAATGAGCCGAATGTCCAGTCCGGTGCCTTTGCCTCAAGCGGCATTGTGGAAGTCACAATCAACTACCGCCTCGGCGCGCTCGGCTTCCTCCATCTCGAAGGCAAGCCCGACAATCGCGGCTTGCTCGATCTGCTGGCCGGGCTCAAATGGGTGCAGGCGAACATCGCCCGTTTCGGCGGCGATCCCGCCCGCGTCAGCTTCGGTGGCCGCTCGGCCGGTGGCTTTGCCATCGCCGCCGTCATGGCGATGCCCGAGGCCAAGGACCTCTTTGCCCGCGCCATTCCCCAGAGCGGCGCCAGCACTGCCATCGCCTCGATGGAGGACGCGCAAAAGCTCACCAACCGGATGTGCGCCGCCCTCGGCACCGATGAAGCCGGTATTCTCACCGCGCCAATCGACGCCCTGCTCATCGCCCAGCGCGATCTCTGCAACGAAAGCTACGAGCACCACGATTTCGACCGCGACGGCTCCGCCGCCATGCTCGGCGTGCCCTTCGTCCCGGTGATCGACGGCGCCTCTCTCCTCGAACATCCTGACACCGCTGCCGCCGCCGGTCGCACCACCCAGGTGCCCATGATGATCGGCACCACCACCTCCGAATATCTCACCCACGCGACCATCCTGCCCGCCGACCTCACCTTCGAGGCCGTCGCGGCCCTGATGCATGAGCGTGTTCGTCACCTCGGCAAGACCGGCGCTGACATGGTCGCGACCTATCGCGCCGCCCTGCCCGATCATTCCCCCTACGGCATCTGGCGCGCCATCGGTGGCGACCTCGTCTTCCACAATCCGACGACGCAGTTCGCCCGTCTCCATTCCCGTCACCAGCCGGTCTACAAATATCTCTTCGGCCGCATCGAAGCCGACGAGCTCGGCGCCGCCCACGGCGGCGAAGTTGGCCACGTCTGGTACCGCGACGGCATGGACATCACGGGCCTCCGCGATTTCCAGGCCATCGACAGCCTCGAAGCGGCACGCGAGGTCCACGCCGTCTGGCGCGATTTCATCGCCGGAGTGGACGACAAATCAGCCTGGCCAGAATATTCTGAACAAAACCCGGTCGTGCTGCGCCTCGGCGATGGCCCGGCTCGGGTGGAGGGGGACCTGTTCGGACAACGCCTTGATCTGTGGGGTCCGGACCAATTCGCAGGGTAAACATGCGATCCAATTATCTGGACACGCGCCAGCTCGAAGCCTTTGCTGCCGTCGTTTCGGTCGGCAGCATCACCGGCGCGGCCAAGGCCATCGGCCTGTCGCAACCGGTTATCACCCGCCAGATCCAGGATCTGGAGGCGCAGATTGGCTTTGCCCTGCTCCATCGCAGCGGCCCGCGCGTCACCCCCACGCGCCAGGGTCTCGCCTTTTACGAAGACGTCGAAATGTTCCTCACCGGGCTGCGGACGATTTCGGAAAAGGCTCAGGCCATAAACACCGCTGAAGCCCTGCCCCTGACGGTCGCGTCCATTCCATCCCTCGCCACAGGCATTCTCCCCGCAGCCATCGCTGCCATAGACGAACGCCTCCGCTCGCGCCAATTGCAGATCCAGGCTATTTCCGCCGAAAAGGTGGTCCAGGCCGTCATCTCGGGCACGTCCGATCTCGGCCTCGCCAGCTGGCCGGTCGACAATGCCGGGCTCGATGTCCACTGGCAGGCCGAAGTGCCCTGCCACGCGGTCGTCTCCCGCACCCATCGCCTCGCCAGCGCCGCAGTTCTCACCCCCAATGATCTCCGCGACGAACCGCTGATCATGGCTGCCAATCCCTACCGCCTGCGCATGCTCATCGACAGCGCGCTGGCCGAACAGGGCGTCACCGCGGGCTCGGTCACCTCCTGCAACGCCACCTATGTTTCTCTGTCCATGGCCAGCCAGGGTCTCGGTATCGCCATCGTCGAGCCGCTGACCGGCGCCGGCCTCCCCTCGCCCGATCTCGTCGCCGTGCCGCTCTCCTTCCACGTCCCCTTCCGCTGGAGCGTCATCACCGCCATCGGCCGGCCGCTGACGCCTTCGGTTGCCGCCCTGATCGATGCGATCCGCACCACCGCGTCCGCGAACATCGCCTCCCTCCGCGACACAACTGCGCGCTAGATCACGACCGGCTCTGCTGCGGCGAAAAGCCAAATCGGCGCTTGTAACAGGTCGCGAAATACTGGCTCGACGAGAACCCGCATTCGAACGCGATCTCGATGACGGTGGCGCTGGCCCGTTCCGTCAGCCAGCGCTTGGCCGCCTCCAGCTTCGGCCTCGCTCAAAACGGCCGCTGGCTCGTGGCGCTCGCCAATGATGTTATCCTCTTTTACCGGAAACCGGCGCGCGCGAGATCATCGCCACCATCGACCACGCCAAGCCCGACATGCGCCTCAACGACGGCAAGTTCGGTCCCGATGGCGCCTTCTGGGTCGGCAGCATGGACGGCACACAGAAAGCCCCGCTCGGCGGAAAACTCTATCGCGTCGCCCCGGACGGCGCCGTCACCACCATCGCAACCGACATCGCCATTTCAAACGGCCTCGCCTGGAACGCCGACGCGACCCGCCTCTACCACTCGGACTCCCGTGGCAGTATGTGGATCGACTGTTGGGATTTCGACGCCGCAACCGGCGCCGCCAGCAATCGCCGCCGCCTCCGCGACAATGACCTTGCCGCCGGCCGCCCCGATGGCGGCGCCTGCGACTTGGCTGGCCATTATTGGTCCGCCGGCCCCAGCGAAAGCCGCATCAATTGCTTTGCGCCGGATGGCACGCTCATCGGCACCATTCCCGTGCCGCTCAAAAATCCGACCATGCCCTGTTTCGGCGGGCCGGAGATGAAGACCCTTTTCGTCACCAGCCTCGACTCCAAAATCGACGGTTCGGGTCACGATGGCATCCTCGCCATCGACATGGAAATTGCCGGCGTGCCGGTCCACATTTTCGCACGATAAAGGCCGGGACCTTTTCACAGGTCCCGGCCGTCAATGCTAGCAGTCTGCTAACCAACTCCCCACTTTGCTAACGCGTCAGAGATGCGCCAGCACATAGTCCGGCATGGTCGACGGCGTGCCCTTCACCGGCACCCCCGTCTCCAGCAACACACTGCGCACCCCGGCATTCCGCGCCGCCTTGATGTCCGTATCTATCTGATCGCCCAGCATAATCGCGTCCCTGGCCTCGGCCCCGACCACCTCCAGCGCCATCCTGATGATCTCTGGTGCCGGCTTCCCAAGGATCGTCGGCGTCACCCGGGCCGATGTCGCAATCGAAGCAATAATCGCCCCCGTCCCCGGCTCATAAGACCCGCCCGCAATCGGCCGGATCACATCCGGGTTGGTGCCGATAAGTTCCGCTCCTGCAAGGATATTTCGCACCGCAGTGGTCATCATCGTATAGTCGAACTTCCGGTCCAGCGCCACGATCACAACCCGCGCCCCGCTCTCCACCAGCTCAAAGCCAGCAGCCTCGACCCGGGCTTTTAGCGAAGCAGAACCAATGACATAGGCCCCACTGCCCACGGGGTATTTTTTCGTGGCATAATCCAGTGCAACTTCGGCAGATGTCAGCACCTGGTCCGGCGCGCAGTCGATCCCCAGCCGCCGGATCTTCTCGGCAAACTCCGCCGGGGACTTTTCGGCATTATTCGTTATAAAACAATATCTTAGACCCTGTTTCTGCCACAGATTGAAGCGTTCAACCGCCCCCGGAATGGCATCCTCGCCGCGATAAACCACCCCATCGAGATCGGACAGCACGGCCTTGAACTGGATCTCTTCAACCGAGGCAAGGCGTTGAGAAGTAAGCATAATATTCATCACACCTTGCCCTGAAGATTGGGATCAAGCTTATCCCGCAGCCAGTCGCCCAGGAGCGAAATGGCCAGAGTTGTAAGGAAGATAACGACCCCGGCCGGAATGCCAATCCACCACGCTGTCGCCAGATAGTTCCGCCCCTCGCCGAGCAGCAGACCCAGACTCGTTCCCGGAGGTTGCACGCCTAAGCCGAGGAAAGATAACGATGTTTCCAGAAGAATGATCTCCGGGAAATTGAGCGTCACCTGCACCATGATGATGCCCATCATGTTCGGCAGCACATGCCGCCAATAGACCTTGGCCGGATGCACTCCCAACGTCCGGATGGCGAAGGCATAACCCTGACCATTGGTCGACAGCACCAGCCCGCGAGCAATGCGCGCATAGCCATCCCAGCCAAAAAGCCCAATCAAAACAACGAGCAGGACAAAATTATTGCCGAAGAAGGCCAGCACCGCCAGCGCCACGATCAGGAACGGGATCGAAGCCTGAAAGTCCACCAGCATCATGATGAAATCATCGACCCAGCCCCGGAAATGGGCGGCAACGATCCCCAGCAGCGTCCCGACCGTCGCCCCGATCACCGTCCCCATCAGCGCAATGAGAATGCTGGTCCGCATGGCATAGATCACCCGGCTCAGCACATCGCGACCGAGATTGTCGGTGCCTAGGAAATACTCCGGCAGCCCATCCAGGAAGCTCGGCGGCTTCAGCCGCTTGAGCAGGCTCTGTTCGGCATAGCCGTAAGGCGCGATAAACTCAGCGAAAATCGCCGCGAGTACAATCAGCACCAGCCAGCTGATACAAAGACCGATCACCAGCGGCGGCCGGGTCTTCCAGATCCGGGTCAACCAGTTTGGACGGCGGCGCAGCTCCGCCGATGCAATATCCATCGTGCTCATGCGGTCGCCGCCTTCTTGTTCTGCAGTTCAATTCGCGGGTCGAGCCAGCCATAGGCGAGGTCGACGATCAGATTGATCGCAACCATAGTGAAGGCGATCAGCAGCACCACGCCCTGCACCACCGCCAGATCGCGCTGGTTGACGGCATTGACCAGCAACATGCCCACGCCCGGCCAGGCGAAAACCGTCTCGATGGTCACTGCGCCCCCGATCAGCCCACCAATGCGCATGCCGACCACGGTCACGACCGGGATCGCCGCGTTGGGAATGGCATGGCGCAGAACACGCCGCTCATGGGGAATGCCCTTGGCCTTGGCCGTCCGCATGAAGGGCTGATGCAAAACGTCGAGCATGGACGAGCGGGTAAAGCGCGCCACCGTCGCTGCCGCAGCAGTTCCCAGCGTAATCGCCGGCATGAGCAGGTGCCAGATGCTGCCCGTACCCGAGCTCGGCAGCCACCGAAGCGTCATGGAAAACAGGAGGATGAGCAGGATGCCGAGAAAGAAGTTCGGGATCGAATGACCGAGAATGGTGAAGCTCATGGTCGCCTGATCGACCCAGGTGCCGCGCTTGAGCGCAGCGATCACCCCGGCCGGAATGCCAATGAGCAGCGTCAGCAGCAGCGCGGTGATGCCAAGCTGCAGCGTCACCGGAATACGCTCTGCGATAACTTCCAGCGCCGGTCGACCATCGCGGAAAGAATTGCCGAAATCGCCCTGCAACATCGCCCCGATATAGGTGATGTACTGCTCGAACATCGACTTATCGAGGCCCCAGCGCTCCCGGAACGCCGCAATGGCGTCCGGCGAGGCTTCGTCCGACATCATGATCTGCGCCGGATCACCCGACGCGCGCAGTACGACGAACACAAATGTCACCGCCAGCAGCAGCGTCAGCGCCCCGCGAAACAGCTTGGTGACGAGGAATTGCAAATTCATGCGCTCCAGGCCCCCGTCCCTGCCGTCCAGCCGCAATCGACGATGGTCTTGCCCTCGATCACCCACTGACGGAGATATTGCTCATGCCCCCTATGGGTGGCGCTGAGCACGCGGGTCTCGACATCAGGCGCCGTGCCAAAACCCGGGGTATCCCCGACAAGCGCCTCAACCAGCGGACGACCAGAGGTGCCGTCGAGCGGCAGGCCCATGGTGGTGAGGATGGTCGGCGCAATGTCAGGCAGCCAGCACGGCGTGTCCGAGGCAAAATTCTGGCGATAGGCCGGGCCCTGCGCGGCCAGAACCGTCGAAAGTTCGCCGCGATTGAGCCCGCCATGCATGCCACCACCCGGTTTAATCCAGGCCGCAAAGATGCAGGCATCCTCATGCGGCCCATAGCTCTCGGACGAATTGGTGCCCCGCAGCGTAAAGCCGACATCAGCACTGCGCGAATGGCCGTTACGAACCGCTGACCACGGCAACGCGCCTTCGATGGCTGTGCCATCTTCCGCCGTCGCAAAAACCAGCCCGCAGAAGTCCTGCTCGACCAGCCAGGCCACCACGCGGGCCTTTTCGGCATCGGATTTATCGTTGAGATAGATGCCGCTGAAGGAGCCGATCGACGCCTCGCCAAACTCGGCGGGGATGATGTCTGTCGTCTCGAGCTGGCGCTGGCCGGTGATCTGCCCGTGATCGGACATCACGATGATGTTTTCCGGCCCGTTCCCTGCGCGCCACCAGGCCAGAAACCGCCCGAAATTGTCGTCGCAATTCTTCTGCGCCGCCTCGGTTTCCGCCGCAGTGACGCCGAAGAGGTGCGAGCTCATATCCGGATCATTCATCCAGAACACGCAGAGATCCGGATTGTAGTCGGGATAGATGACCTCGATCAGCACATTGGTGGAGTAAGTCATGCGGTTGGAGTTGGGTGCAGTGGCCTCGGGAATATCGCCGAGACACGCGATCACCTTGTCATGCAGCTCGGCACTCGACACCGGCAGGCCGTGCATCGAAAACACCGGCTGGCCGAGGTCATGCGCACTCGAATTCATCATGCGCGATGCGCCCTTGGTGGCGGTGCTGAGCACAGCCATGGTGCGTCCGGCCTCCGCCATGCGCTGGCCGAGCGTCTTGGAATCGAGCAGCTGGCCGGCCTCAGCCGCCGCTTCGAGATGCTCCCACTCGGCTGTCTTGAACAGCTCGCCTGGGCGCACCGGATGGATGAACTGATTGGCCACGACCCCGTGGTCAGCCGGCGGACAGCCGGTCATTGTGGAGGTCACGGCAACGCGCGTTTCGCTCGGGAAGATCGAGCGAGAATTGAGGAAATTGCTGCCCTCGGCCATGAAGGCGGCGAGGTTGGGCATCAGGTCAGGCGTGGCGCGATCGCGGCGCAGGCCGTCAAATGTAATGATGAGCGTGGAACCGCGGCTCATTGGAGCGCCTCCAGAATAGATTTGGTCAGGGAAACATCGTTGATCAGAACGCCGTCGATGCCAGCGCCGGCGAGCGCCGTGAGGCTCGCGGCATCGGTGTCGCCGACCGTGCGGCCGGTGGTGCCGTGGCCGGTGGTCACCCACACTTCGGCGCCCGCAGCCTTCAGCGCAGCGACCCGCTCGTGGGTCACATCGCTCTCCCAAAGGCGGATAAGGCTGGCACCACCGCGGTGAAATTCCAGAGCGACATCAGGGCTCGGAATAAAGCCGAGGACCGTAACGTCGCCCTTGGCGGCGAAGAACTCCGTCGCTTCCATCGTGTGGCAGCCCGCAATCACGAGGTGCCGCAAAGCCTCTGGCACAGCGCGCTCGATATCAGCCCAGAGACGCTTAAGGCCTTCGGGGCTCTCATCCTTGAGATCAAGCAGCACAGGCTTGCCTGCGGCGGCATAGGCCAGCACATCGGCAAAGGTGCTGACGCGGTCACTGTTATCGGTGCTGAGGCTGGAGAGTTCCTTAAAACTCAGCGCATCGGCGCGATCCGTCCGGCCGAACAGGCGCTGCAGCGTCGGATCGTGGGAGCAGATGCCCACGCCGTCGACTGAATAGCGAATATCCGCTTCGATCGCGAAGGCGCCCTTTTCGAAAGCGGCAGTCCAGGCGGCCGGCGTATTTTCTGCATGTGCGGCGCTGTCGCCGCGATGCGCGATGATCTTCATTTTCGGTCCGATCCGTTCGGAAACTGATGGTGCTCAGAGCGCCGCAAAATTCTGCAAGTCACGTTGCCGGCGCTGGCGCGGCGTATCGGCCGGGATAGCTGCCAGCAGACGGAGGGAATAGTCATGCTTGGGGGCTTCAAAAAGCGCGGTGGACTCCCCGATTTCCAGCAATTGCCCCCGATGCATCACCCCAACCCGGTGGCTGATATGGCGCACCACCGACAGGTCGTGAGAGATGAACATCATCGAGAGGTTGAGCCGTTCGCGCAGCTCGAGCAAGAGATTGATGATCTGAGCCTGCACCGACACGTCGAGCGCACTCACCGCCTCATCGCACACCACCAGCCGCGGCTTGAGCACGAGCGCCCGGGCGATCACAGCACGCTGCAATTGCCCGCCAGACAATTGATGCGGCAGACGATGGCTCATCGGCCCCAGGCCAACCATGTCGAGCATGTCCTGCGCCCGATCATCGGCCTCGGACGGCGCGAGTTTCTCATGCGCCGTCAGCGCCTCGCGCACTTGCGCATGAACACTCCAGCGCGGGTCAACCACCGAAGCTGGGCTCTGGAACACCACCTGAACCCAGCGCCGCTGCGCCCGCCATTCCTTGGTGCCCACCGGCGCGTAGTTCTGCCCCCAGAACGACACCTGCCCGCTCGTCGGGCTTTCGATGCCGGCGATCATCCGCCCGAGGGTGGATTTACCGCTGCCGCTCTCGCCGACAATGCCCAGGGTCTCCCCCTCGGCGATATCGAGCGTCACCGTATCGACCGCCCGGAACACTTCCGGCTTGCTGAAGAGTTTTCGGCCAACCGGATAGCTCTGGACGAGGTTGAGCGCCTTGACGCCGCTCATTGGGAGACCCCCGCGCCGATGTGGTGGCAGGCCACCATCGTGCCCCGCCCTGCAACCATTCCTGGTGTGCTCGTGCAGCTTGCACTCGCCAGCGCACAGCGCGGCGAGAAGGCGCAACCCTGCGGACGCGCCGATGGCGACGGCACGGTTCCTGCGATCGCCTGCAGCGGCGTCCCCGGCACCCGGCCGAAGCCGATCCGGCTGTTCATCAGCGCGCGCGTATAGGGATGGGACGGATGGTCAAACAGCGCATCGACGCTGCCTGTTTCGACCACCTTGCCCGAATACATTACCGCCACATGGTCGGCGATTTCGGCCACGACACCGAGGTCATGCGTCACAAACACCACCGCCAGGTCGAGCTCGGTCTGGAGATCGCGGATCAGCCGCAGGATCTGCGCCTGGATGGTCACATCCAGCGCCGTGGTCGGCTCGTCGGCAATGAGCAGTTTGGGCTTGCAGGCCAGCGCCATGGCGATCATCACGCGCTGGCACATGCCGCCCGACAACTGGTGCGGATAGTAGGTCTTGTGGCGCGGTACATTGGGAATGCCGACCTGGTCGAGCAGTTCCTCCATCCGCGCCTCGGCCTTACGGCCGCGCAGATCGGTATGCTGCAGGATCGCTTCGACAATCTGCTGCCCAACCCGACGGATCGGGTTGAGCGCCGTCATCGGGTTCTGGAAGATCATCGTCACGTCGCGACCGCGCAGGCGGTTCAGCGCTCGTTCCGGCGCGCCGATGGTCTCTTCACCGAAGAGACGGACCGAGCCGCTGGAGACGAGGCCGTCATCGAGAAGCCCGAGGGCCGACATACAGGTAAGGCTCTTGCCGCACCCGCTTTCGCCCACGAGGCAAAGCGTCTCGCCGGGGCGAACTGCGAGGCTGACACCATCCACCAGATTGGCCGAGCCGGCGCGCACCACGAGATTGCGGATATCGAGAACCGGTTCAGCCAGCTTGCGCCCAGCCTCGGCGAGGGAAAGAGCAGGCGCTTTGGCCCCCACTCCTCCAAGATGTGCCAGCCCCATCATCACTTGGCTTCGAAGCTGAGGTTATAGGGACGCAGGTCCATGTAGTAGAACGTGTAGGGGTTCCACTGCACGTCCTTGGCCACGCCATAGGTCTCGAGCGGCTGGTAGAGCACGGTGCCGGGGGCATCGGTTTTCCAGATATCGATCATTTCCCAGACCGCTTCCTGGCGCGTTGCTAGGTCAACCGTGCTTTCCAGCACTGCGCCGAGCTCATTGAAGCGGGCGACACCCTCAGTGCCGATCCAGGTCTTGTTGGTCTTCTGCGGACCGGAATGCGGGCCCCAGGTGTTCCAGACACCACCGACCGGGTCGGGGTAGCGGGTGGAATTCGACCAGGTGCGAACCTGAAGCGCACCGACATCAAGACCCGTCAGGCTTTCAACAACGTTGAGCTCGACATTGATGCCCACTTCCTTCCACATCTCGACGATCACCTGCGCGGCCGGCAGGGCGTTGAGATAATAGTTCGGCTGGGTCGTATATTTGATCAGCTCGCCATTATAACCGGCTTCGTTGAGCAGCTCGCGAGCGCGCTCCGGATTGTACTCCAGACCGACGAAGTCCGGGTTATACATGTCGCCATATTCGGGATACTGGTGGCCGTTCGGCACCACGGCCTGGCCGCCCCAGAGCGCTTCGTTCAGCAGGTCGCGATCAATCGCCAGGTTCAGCGCCTGACGAATGCGCGCATCATCCATCACCGGATCGGTGACGCCATAGACCAGCACATGGGAGTTCGCCAGAACCACCGAGCGGGTTTCGATATCGTCGTAGGAATTGATCTGGTCGATCTGATCCGGAGACACATTGGTGATGATGTCGAACTCGCCCGAAACCAGGCCCGCAACGCGGGTGGACGGCTCCGGCACTTCGCGGAAGGTCACGGTTTCAGCGGTCGGCAGGCCACCGAAATAGGCATCATTGGCCTTGAGGACGATCTTCTCGTCGGCGCGATATTCTTCAAGCATGTAGGGGCCGGTGCCGACCGGGAACATCGGCAGGCCGCCATCCTGCTCGGCCTTGGCCAGCCAGTCTTCCTTGTTCACCACCCACGATGCCCAGGACGCGAGGCGCTGCTCAAGCAGTGGATCGGGCGCCTTGGTGATGAAGTGGATGGTCGTCGGATCGACGATCTTCACGTCCTTGAGCACGGAGAAAAACGCCGGGCCTTCGGACAGAAGCGCATTCTCGCCGCTCAGGCGCTCAGGCGAGAAAGTGAACGCAATGTCTTCAGCGGTCAGCGGCGCGCCATTGTGGAAGGTGACGCCCTCGCGCAGCTTGATCTCAAGCGTGAGGTCATCAATGCGCGTCCACGAGGTCGCAAGGCCGGGCACCAGCTCGGAGCCGCCACCACCTTCTGCCGACAGGAAATCACGACGGATCAGCGTGTCGAAGATCGAGTAATTGACGCGCGTGCCGACATTGGACAGCTCCTTGCCCGGCTCCAGCGTCGGCGGCAGGTCCGCAACGCCGACGACGAGGTCCGGCCGCTCCTGGGCGAGCACGGGAAGCGACACCGAGCTCAGCGCGGCGGCGCTGACAAGGCCCAGAACGAGGCGGCGGGAGAGATTGATTGCAGGCATTGAAAAGGCCCCAGTTGGTTAGCTGGGAGCGACCTACAAACCGTCAATGACGGTGCGGTGACACCGACATGACAATTCCATGAACTTGGTTTCGACCCGTCCCCTCTCTGCTGCGACGAGTTGTCCCCGCCCCGATTTCTCAGCCTCTCGTCTGCTTGATTCATTTTAGGACGCCTGCTAATACGTATCAACGCTAATACGCATTAGCAGATTGGAAAACGCCTTTGCCGCCACGCAAGCGACTGACACAGAAGGACATTGCCCGTTTGGCTGGTGTGAGCCAGGCGACCGTCTCCCTCGTGCTCAATGGCTCGCCTGAGAATGCAAACCGCATTCCGGACGACACGCGTGAACGCGTCATGAAGGTCATTCGCGACACCGGCTATGTCGCCGACCCCATTGCCCGGCGCATGGTCAATGGCCAGAACCGGATCCTCGGCGTCTTCACCTATGAGCCCGCCTTCCCGTCCGATCAGGCCGACTTTTTCCTGCCCTTCCTGCTCGGTATCGAAGAGGCCGCTCAGAAGCTCGGCTACGATTTGCTGCTGCTCACCGGCGCGGGAGCCGGCGGGAAGCGCAAGATTTTCGGCAATGATGTGCGCCTGCGCCTCGCCGACGGCTGCATTATCCTCGGCCGCCAATTCGACCCCAAGGAACTCGCCCGCCTCGTCGCCGGCGATTTCCCCTTTGTCGCCGTTGGTCGCCGCGACGATGCCGGCGGCCCTGTCCCCTATGTCGGCGGCGACTACGCCACGGCCACCGCTGCCCTCGTCAGCCGCTCCCGCGATCTCGGCCACACGCGACTTGGCTTTGTCGGCTTCAAGGACGGCGCGGAATCCTCGTCCGACCGCTGGACTGGTTTTGAAGCCAGCCTCGAGGGCGTCGGTCTCGCTTATACCCACCACGCCGTCGGTGCTGATCCCGATATGCTCCTTGATGGCCTCCTCGCTGAAAACGTGACCTGCGTCTTCTGCACCGAACTCGTCGACGCCAACGGCGTCGAGGCCGCCGCCACCGCCCGCGGCCTCGCAGTGCCGGCCGATCTCTCCATCGTCGTCCTCGGCAATCACATCCGCGCCGAAGAGCCGGGCCGCAAATTCACCTCCTTTGCCATCCCCCGCGAAGCCATGGGCTATGGCGCCACCGAAATGCTGGTGCGGCGCGTCGAACAGGCCGCCCCCCTCGAGCAGATCCTGCTCACCTGTGACCTTCGTGAAGGCGACACACTGGGCCCCTGCCCGGACACTCTGTCTTCGCGCTCCTCTCAAGCAAAACCGAACGGAACAAATGACTAAAGAGCTTCACGCAGATATTCTCATTGTCGGTGGCGGACTTGGCGGTGTTGCCGCAGCGCTGGGCGCCCTGCGCGCCGGCCGTTCCGTGATCATGACCGAGGAATTCGACTGGATCGGCGGCCAGCTGACCAGCCAGGCCGTGCCACCCGATGAGCACTCCTGGGTCGAGCAGTTCGGCATCACCCGCTCTTATCGCCAGCTGCGCACCGGTATCCGCCAGTATTATCGCGATCACTACCCGCTGACCGAAGCAAGCCGCGCCTGGGGCGATCTCAATCCCGGCGCCGGCTTCGTCAGCCGCCTCTGCGCCGAGCCGCGCGTCGGCCTCGCCGTTCTGGAATCCATGCTCGCCCCCTATATCGGCGGCGGCAAGCTCACCATCCTCAAGCCTTATCTGCCGATCTCGGCGGATGTCGTTGGCGATGAAGTGAAATCCGTCACCCTGCGCCATCGCGACAGCGGCCGCACGATCACCTGCTCGGCCCCATATTTCGTCGACGCCACCGAGCTGGGCGACCTGCTGCCGATGACCGGCACCGAATATGCCACCGGTTTTGAGTCCCAGTCCGACACCGGCGAGCCCAGCGCCCCTGCCGAAGCCCAGCCCGACAACGTCCAGGCGATTTCGGTCTGCTTTGCCATGGATCATGTCGACGGCAACCATGTCATCGACAAGCCGGACAATTATGACTACTGGCGCAGCTACGAACCCCATTTCTGGGGCGGCCCGCTGCTCGGCTTCACCGCGCCCCATCCGCGCACGCTCGAAAGCACCACCCGCACCTTTACGCCCAATCCGGATGACAATCCGCTCTTGGTCGATGCCGATCAGCGCCGCAATCCGGGCGATGGCAATCTCTGGACCTTCCGCCGTATCGCAGCACGTCGCAACTTCGTGCCCGGCGCCTACAATTCCGACATCTGCCTCGTGAACTGGCCGATGATCGACTATCTCGATGGCAACATCATCGATGCTTCCGAAGAGGACAAGGCCAAGCACCTCAAGGCTGCTGCCGATCTCTCCTACTCGGTCTTCTACTGGCTGCAGACCGAAGCGCCCCGCACCGATGGCGGCCAGGGCTTCCCCGGCCTGCGCCTGCGTGGCGATGTCACCGGCACCGAGCATGGCCTCGCCATGGCGCCCTATATCCGCGAAAGCCGCCGCATCCTGCCGGTCACCCGCATTCTCGAGCAGGATGTTTCCATGCTCGTGCACGGCAACAACCTGTCCAAATCCTACCGCGACAGCGTTGGCATCGGCATGTACCGCATCGACCTGCATCCTTCGACCGGCGGCGACAATTATGTCGACGTGGAATCCGCGCCCTTCGAAATCCCGCTGGGCTCGCTCCTGCCGCGCCGCGTCAAGAACCTGCTTGCCGGCGGCAAGAACATGGGCACCACCCACATCACCAATGGCTGCTACCGCCTGCACCCCGTCGAATGGAACGTGGGTGAAGTTGCCGGCATGCTGGCCGCACACTGCCTCAACAATGGCCTGACCCCGCACCAGGTCCAGGCCGACGACGCCAAACTCCAGGACTTCCAGGCACAGCTCTACAACGCGGGTATCGAGATCCGCTGGCCGGACGTCCGGGGCTACTGATTACGCTTAACCACAGGGAGAGAAAAATGACCAATATGTCCAACCTCAAGGCCAGCGCTGCGCTGGCCGGCATCCTGCTTCCGCTGGCCTTCGGCGGCGTCGCCTGGGCCCAGGACGCAGTCAACCTGCGTATGACCACCTGGAGCGCCAACGAAGCGCACATGGCGGTGTTCAACGGCATTGCCGAGGAATTCAAGAAGACCCACCCGAACGTGACGGTGACTTTCGAACCCCTGCCGTTCGATAACTACACCACCACGCTCACCACCCAGATCGCCGGCGGCAACGCTCCGGACCTGGCCTGGATCTTCGAAACCAGCGCCCTCGACTTCGTCTCCTCCGGCGCCCTCGTGCCGCTGACCGAGCGTTTCAACGCCGTCGAAGGCTACAACCTCGCCGACGTCACCGAGAGCGCAACCGCCCTCTGGCGCCGCGATGGCGAGCTCTTCGCCTATCCGTTCTCGACCTCGCCCTTCGCGATGTTCGCCAACACCGATCTGATCACCGCGGCCGGCGCAAAAACCCCGTCCGAGCTGATCGCCGCTGGCGAATGGACTTGGGACAACGCCCTGGCCTCGGCCAAGGCCGTTGCTGACGCCGGCAAGGACGGCATCATCATCCGCGACTTCAACTACCAGAACTGGCAGAACCTGACCGCCTTCTTCCGCGGCTGGGGTGCCGATTCCTGGAGTACCGACGGCAAGGCCTGCGGCTTCAACACGCCGGAAATGGTCGAAGCCATGACCGTCTTCCACAATGCTGTCTTCAAGGACGGTTCGCTCCCCGGCCCGGGCGAGAACGTGGACTTCTTCACTGGCGACGCCGCCATGACCGTCACCCAGATCTCGCGCGCTTCGCTCCTGCCCAAGGAAGACCCGTTCAACTGGGAACTCGTTCCGCTTCCGGCTGGTCCTGTCGGCACCTATTCGGTCGTCGGTCAGGCTGGTGTTGGCGCCCTCGCCAGCGGCAAGAATGTCGACACCGCCGTCGAATTCCTCGCCTTCTTCACCAATGCCGAAAACAGCGCCAAGCTGGCCAGCTTCTTCCCGCCGGCCCGCGCTTCGCTCCTCAACACCGACACGCTCGCAGCAACCAATCCGCTGCTGTCGGCTGAGCAGATCGAAAATGTCGTCATCAACGGCATCTCGACCGGCCATGTTGTCGCCGGCCACACCAACTACGCCCAGATCCAGCAGACGGTCCGCGCTGGCCTCGACGCCCTCTGGGTTGCCGATGCCGACGTCGCTGCCGTGCTGGACAATGTCTGCACCAGCGTCAGCCCGCTGCTGATGCGCTAAGCCAACCGGAGCTTCGGCTCTCTCTTCCCTCCCCCTCGTGGGGAGGGAAGCTGAACAGGGCCCGGCGCGCCAGGTCCGTCGTGAAGCAGGGTGGGGGTAATGCCCCCGCAAACTCGGTGAGCGTGGCTCGCCCCCACCCTAGATCCCTCCCCACAGGGCGGAGGGAGACGCAGGAACCCCAATGTCTCAGCCCCTACAAGAGCCGCATAAGCCGCCATTCTGGACCATCGCGCGCCGCGATGCGGCAGCCGGTTACCTTTTCATCGCCCCGCAGCTGATCGGTACCATCCTGTTTGTGCTGATCCCGCTCGGCCTGGTGTTTTACTACTCGCTGCACGAGTGGAATGTGCTGGCCAATACTTTCACCTTTGTCGGTGATGCCAATTACCAGCTGCTGCTGCGCGACCCGAACCTGCCGCAGGTGCTCTGGGCCTCGGCCGTCTTCTCGGCCGGCCTTGTCGTGCTCAACATGAGCCTCGCGCTGCTGCTGGCCGTGCTGTTGGATCAGAAGCTCAAGGGCATCGTGGTCTTCCGCACCCTCTTCTTTTCGCCGGTTGTCGTCTCGCTTGTCGCCTGGACCATCGTCTGGAGCTTCCTCCTGCAGGTCAACGGCGGCATCAACGGCCTTCTGTCGATGATCGGCATCGAGGGCCCGAACTGGCTTCGCCATCCCAGCACCGCCATGATCTCCGTGGTCGTCGTGCAGGTCTTCAAGAATGTCGGGCTGAACATGATCTTGTTCCTCGCCGCCCTTCAGGGCGTGCCAAAGGAGCTTTATGAAGCCGCCCGCGTCGACGGCGCCCCCGCCTTCAAGCAGTTCCGCCGCATCACCTTGCCGATGATCTCGCCGACGATCCTGCTCACATCGATCATCACCATCGTCGGCTCGCTCCAGGTCTTCGCGCAGATCGCCATCCTCACCAAGGGCGGCCCGGGCGTCTCGACCACGGTTCTGGTCTATTACCTCTACCAGCAGGCGTTCCAGTTCAATTTCTTCGGCTACGGATCGACCCTCTCGATCCTGCTCTTCCTCATCGTCGCGGTGCTGACTTTCATCCAGTGGCAGATGCGCAAGCGGATCGTCTTCTATGAAAACTGATCTCTCCCCCCGCATGAAGGTCGCGCTTTACGGGCTGCTCTGCGTGCTGCTCGTGCCCTTCGTCTTCCCCACCTGGTGGATGATCACCTCATCGGTGAAGCCGATCAGCGACATCTTCGCCTTCCCCCCCGACATCTGGCCGCGCCGGTTTGACTGGACCACCTATCAGAAGGTGTTCGAGCTCCAGCCCTTCGCCCGCCAATATTGGAACTCGGCCTATATCGCCGCCATCGTCACCGTGGGCACGATGATCATCTCGTCAATGGCCGGTTACGCTTTCGCCCGGATCAAATTCCCCTTCTCCAACGCGATCTTCATGATCGTGCTGCTGGGCCTGCTTATTCCGTCCGAAGTCACCATCGTGCCGCTGTTCCAGATGTTTTTGAGCTGGGGCATGATCAACACCCATTGGCCGCTGATCCTCGTGCCGATCTTCGGCGCGCCCTCGGTGTTCGCCACCTTCGTCATGCGCCAGTTCTTCATCTCGCTTCCTGGCGAATTGGAAGAAGCGGCCCGCGTCGATGGCCTGGGCCGGTTCAAGATATTCTGGACCATCGCCCTGCCGCTGGCCAAGCCCGCGCTCGGCGCCGTCGCGATCTTCACCTTCCTCCACTCCTGGAACCTCTATCTCGAGCCCATCGTCTTCATCTCCTCTACCAACATGTTCACCCTGCCCCAGGCGCTGACCCAGTTCACTGACGCCTATGGTGGCGCCATGTGGAACATCCAGCTCGCCGCTGCGACCATGACCGCCATTCCGGTGCTCATCGTCTTCATCGTGGCACAGAAGCAGTTCGTCGAAGGGCTCGCCCATACCGGTCTGAAAGGCTGACCCATGGCCAAAGTAACTCTCGATAACGTCCGCAAGGCCTACGGCGACATCAACATCCTGCACGGGATCGATGTCGACATCACCGACGGCGAATTCATCGTCCTCGTCGGCCCCTCGGGCTGCGGCAAGTCCACCCTGCTGCGCATGATCGCCGGTCTCGAAACTATCTCCTCGGGCGAAATCTCGATCGGCGACCGCGTCGTCAACGAGCTCGAGCCCAAGGACCGGGACATCGCCATGGTGTTCCAGAATTATGCGCTCTACCCGCACATGACGGTCGCTACCAACATGGGCTTCTCCCTCGAGCACCGCGGTGCCTCCAAGGCCGAGATCGCCGAGCGCGTCAAATGGGCGGCGGACATCCTCGACCTCTCGCACCTGCTTGATCGCTATCCGCGCCAGCTCTCGGGCGGCCAGCGTCAGCGCGTCGCCATGGGCCGCGCCATCGTGCGCAACCCGCAGGTTTTCCTCTTCGACGAGCCGCTCTCCAACCTCGACGCCAAACTCCGCGTCGTCATGCGCGGCGAGATCAAGGCCCTGCACCAGCGGCTGGGGGTCACCACCATCTACGTCACCCACGACCAGATCGAAGCCATGACCATGGCCGACCGCATCGTCGTCATGCACGGCGGCCGCGTCGAACAAATCGGCGCCCCGCTCGATCTCTATGATCGTCCGGCCAATCTCTTCGTCGCCGGCTTCATCGGCTCGCCGGGCATGAACATCATCCCTGGCACCATCGAAGCCAGCGGGTTCGTCGCCAATGGCGTCACCTTACCCCTGCCCGCTGGCATCACCGCCACCGGCGCGGCCAAATACGGCATCCGCCCCGAGCACCTCTCCCTCGACCCCAACGGCATCCCGGCCATCGTGAATCTGGTCGAACCCATGGGCTCTGAAACCCAGGTCACCATGACCCTTGCCGGCCAGACCATTATCGGCGTCTTCCGCGAGCGCATCAGCGCCCGTCCCGGCGAAACCATCTCGGTCACGCCCGAGCTTTCCGCCATCCACCTTTTCGACGCCGCAGACGGCAACCGGATCAACTGATGTACGCGACGACCCCGTTCTACACTTCCCTCACCGACGGCAGCTTCCCGGTCATCGTCTCGCTGGCGCGGCACGACATCGACCTCGCCAAAGCCGCACTCGATGCCGGCGCCACCGCCATCAAGACCCACCTCAACGCCTATCACCGCGCCACCGACCGCACCTTCGGCACCTTCACCGAAGAACGTCCGTTCTTTGAGGAACTGGCCAAGCTGGGCTGCCCTCTGCTGGTTATGGCTGGTCAGGAAACCGTCCCCACCGCCGAGGAAATGGACGCCCTCCACGATCTCGGCTTCCAGGGTTTTAACGTCTACATCGACCATCTGCAGCCGCATCTGCTGCAGTCAAAACTCCGCCCCATGCCGGCGCTGTCCTCGACCAGCACCCCGGACGATGTAAAATCCATCGCCGCCACCCCCGGCTGCATCGTCGAAGCCTCGATCATGACATTCGACCGCTACCGCACCGCCATGACCGCCGACGACCTCGCCCGCTACAAGGCCATCGTCGACGCCGTCGACGTCCCGGTGATCGTGCCGAGCCAGCTCGCGCTCACCCCCGACGACGCCCGCGCCCTCAAGGACATCGGCATCGCCGCCCCCCTCCTCGGCGCCATCGTCACCGGTGACACTGTTGAGAGCATGTCGAAATCCGTCGCGGCCATCGCCGCAATCAACGCCTGACCTAAACTTTACCGCCGGGCCAGGATCTTCCTGGCCCGCGCAATTACCGGCGCATCGACCATCCTGCCGTCGAGCTCAAACGCGCCCTCGCCCCCGGCCGCCCGAGCCACCACCCGCTCCGCCCAATCCACTTCTTCCGCACTCGGCGAAAACCCGGCATTGAGCAGCGGCACCACCGCCGGATGCACGCAGCTCGCGCCATCAAACCCATGCGCCCTGGCCTCCGCCACCGCTGCTTTGATCCCCTCGAGATCGCTATAATCCGCCACGCTGCGCAACAGCCCCAGCGATAGCAAGCCCGCCGCCTTGGCCGCATAATGCACCATCAGCTTTGGCACCCGCAGCACCTCGGGCGTCGGCTCGCCCCCGATCGCCAGCGCAAAATCCTCGCCGCCGAGCGACAGCGCTATCAGCCGCGGCCCCCGAGCAATTTTGGCAGCATCGAGCAGCGCCCCCGGATCCTCCAGCACCGCGACAAACTCCATCGGCGCCCGCCCAGCCTTCGCCTCCTCCGGCGCTAACACATCCGCCAGCGCCGCAAATTCTTCCGCACTCCGCGCCTTCGGCACCGAAAGCCCATCCGCCCCCGCCCGGCACGCCGCCAGCGCATCCTCGCGCTGCCGCTCTCCGGCATTGACCCGCACCAGCACCCGCGCCCCATTCCGACGCACCGCAGCCACCGCGTCAGCCAGCCCCTCCCGCGCCGCATCCTTGCTCGCTTCGGGCACCGCATCCTCAAGATCGAGGATGATCGCATCGGCCCTCCGCTCATGCGCCTTGGCGATAAACCGCTCGGATTGAGCCGGCACATAGAGCAGCGACCGCATCATTTCTGCTCCCCCTCCATCGCGCGCGGATCAACGCCAATCTCGCGAAAAATCTCGTCATTGTGCTGGCCAAGTTCAGGCGCCGGCAGCCGCCACACCCCCGGCGTGCCGGACATGCGCGGGACGATATTGTGCATCGGCAGCGTCCCGAACTCCTCATCCTCCGCCGCCACGATAATCTCGCGCTCGGCGAAATGGCTGTCCGCCATCGCGTCGGCAATATTGTAGACCGGCCCCACTGTTGCCCCGGCCGCACGCATGGTCTCCAGCGCCTCAGCACTCTCACGCGTTGCAAACCAGTTACCGATCGTCTCATCCACCAGCATCCGGTTTTTCACCCGATCCGAATTCGTGGCAAAGCGCGGATCCCCGATCATCTCCGGCCTGCCGATGATCTCGAAAATCCGCTTGGCCACCGCCGGCGTCGACCCCGACAGCGCCAGATATTTCCCGTCGGCACAGAGATAGACATTTCGTGGCGAGGCCGTGTTGGACGCACTGCCGGAACGCTGCTTGATCTTGCCCGTCACCGCATGGATCGCCGCCTCCGGCCCCAGCACCGAAAACATCGGCTCGAGGAGGCTGAGATCAATCACCTGCCCCCGCGCCGTCCCGCCCTGTCGCGCATAAAGCGCCATCATCGTCGCAGAGGCCCCGTAGATCCCGGCGATCATATCCGCCAGCGCCAGCGGCGGCAGCACCGGCTCGCGATCCGGAAAGCCGGTCCGATCGGCGAACCCGCTCATCGCCTCGACAATGGTCCCAAACCCCGGCAGATGGGCATAGGGCCCCGTCTGCCCAAACCCCGAAATCCGCACCACGATCAGATCCGGATTGCGCGCCAGCAGCTTTTCCGGCGCCAGCCCCATTTTTTCCAGCGTCCCCGGCCGAAAATTCTCGATGAACACATCTGCTGTCTCAACCAGCCGCCACAGCGCGTCCATCGCCTGGGGCTCGCGCAGATTGAGCATCACCGACCGCTTATTGCGCCCATAGGCCTTCCAGAACAGCGAATGCCCGTCATCCTTCCATGCCCGCAGCGGATCCCCCTCCGGCGGCTCGATCTTGATCACATCCGCCCCAAAATCGGCCAGCTGCAGGCTCAGCATATTCCCCGCCATCAACCGGCTGAGATCGAGCACCCGAATATTGTCCAGCGGCCCCCGCGCAGAGGGATCAAACTTTTTCGTCTCAAAATCCATATCTGATCCCTAAACAACGAGAGCCCCGATCGCCCCCCTCCCCCTTTTCAGGGGGAGGCCGGATGGGGGTAACGAGAGTTCCAGTCGCCCCAGCCTCTCAGTCTGCGCCTCTTCCCCCTTGTGGGGAGGGAACGAGGGTGGGGGTATGTCTAAGCACTGTGCCAGTAGCCCCCCACCCCAACCCTCCCCACGAGGGGGAGGGAGCCAGAACGGCTAAGAAACTCACCGCAGCCGCAACCCCGTCGCCTTATCAAACACAAACACCCGCGCCGGATCGATCACCAGCCGCACCTCATCCCCCGGCCGCAGCAGCGCGTGGTCTCGCACCACCACCGAAATTTCCTCGCCACCCAGATGCGCTAGCACTTCCTGCGCGTCCCCGGTCGGCTCCACCACCTGCACGCTCACCGGAACGCCCTCAGCCCCGACCGTGATCTGCTGCGGCCGCACGCCGTAAACAATCTCCGTCCCCGCAGGGACATCGAGCGGCGTGCCCAGCGGCAGCTCCTGCCCGCCGACCCGCACCGAAGTCCCGCCCTCGTAACGCGCTTCGAAGAGATTGATCTCCGGCGAGCCGATAAAGCTCGCCACAAACAGATTAGCCGGATTGTTGTAGAGCTCGAGCGGCGCGCCGGCCTGCTCGATATTGCCGCCATTGAGCACCACGATCTTGTCGGCCATGGTCATGGCCTCGGTCTGATCGTGGGTCACATAGATCATCGTCTTGCCCAGCCGCTGATGCAGCCGCTTGATCTCGCCGCGCATTTTCACGCGCAGCTTGGCATCGAGGTTGGAAAGCGGCTCATCGAACAGAAACGCCCGCGGATTGCGCACGATGGCCCGCCCCATGGCCACGCGCTGCCGCTGCCCGCCCGAGAGTTCCTTGGGCAGACGGTCGAGCAAATTCTCGAGCCCCAGAATCTCCGCCGCTTCCGCCACCCGCGTCTTGATCTCGGCCTTGGACGTGCCCGCCAGCCGCAGCGCAAAGCTCATATTGTCGGCAACCTTCATATGGGGGTAGAGCGCGTAGCTCTGGAACACCATGGCGATGTCCCGCTCCTTGGCCGGCATATTGTTGACGACCTTTCCGCCAATGGTGATCTCGCCCGAGGAAATATCCTCCAGCCCCGCGATCATCCGCAGCAGCGTCGACTTCCCGCACCCGGAGGGCCCGACCAGCACGACGAATTCGCCGTCGCCCATTTCGAGCGAAATATCCTTGAGCACGGTGACATTGCCATAGCGCTTGCCCACCTGCTTGAGCACGATCTCCGACATATTCGTCTCCTCTGTCACCGCCATATGGCGGCCTCCCCTTCACCTCTCCCTTGGGGGAGAGGTCGACGCGAAGCGTCGGATGAGGGGGCCTTCCCTCTTCACTGAGCTGACTTCACTCAGCTCTCGACGATCTCGATCCGCCCAACACTCATCCGCCCAGCCGAGGCCAGCCGAACGCCCGCCATGCCGTGGGTGTAGTCGCTATCTCTCGCCGAGATCAGCTCCGTCCCATCCACCGCAAAAGTCAGCTGATCTCCCTTCACGCTGAAGGCAAACTGATAGCTCTTCCCGGTCTCCGGCTTGAACGATGCCCTTGCGAGAACGGTGGACCCAAAATTCTCCTTGAGGATGACCACCTCATCCCCCTCAAACCCGGCCGCATAAAACCGCCCCGTCCCTAGCACCCGCGCCGTCACCAGCTGCGAGGCGCCCGAGAGCCGCTGGATATCGGCCGAGACCGTGACATCCTTGGCGTAATAATGCCCGGTCCACATATCGGCATCGCCCGCCGTATGCCCCTGAATGCGCCCAAAACTCTTGGTCCAGTGCCCGCGATTATAGGTAAACCGCGTGATCGCGCCCCATTCCTGTGCCTCGGTCTCCGGCTCGATGACGATCCGCCCCGGCCCTTCCACCCTGAAATCGGCCAGGAACAGCCGCCCTAAAAACTTCAGCCGCCCAAAATACTCGATGGAGATGCCGATCTCGTCGATCGCTTCCACCCCATCCGGCACCGCAAAGGAATAGTCCTGCCAACCCTCTGCTGACGGCACATCCCAGGCCCCGACTTCCTCAATCGCGCCACTCATCGTCCGGCGCACATAGGGCGCTACGCGCAGATTGCCGTCGCCATTCCACGGATCGAGCCAGAGCTTGAACGAGACGATCTGCCCCGCATCGACCACCGGGCTGAACATTGGCCGATAACGCTCGTCGTCAAAATCCGTGCGCCGATAGAACGGCTTCCAGAACACCCGGCCGCCCTGCCCGCGCTCCAGCCGATCGAGCTGGATTTCCAGCGATCCGCGCGAGCCCTCGACATGCCGTTCATCGGAATGCTTCAGCGTGATTTGATTAAAGCCCTCGGTCCGGAAACCATGGGTCGAGCCCGGCAGGTCAAAATCAAACCGCAGCCCGCGCCGGGAGAAATCTTCCTGCCACAGCGCCGGTACGTCCCGGCCCGCCAGTTGCAGCGCCAACACCGTCAGCTCGCGCGCAAAGCTCGGAATATCGACGATATTGATGCTGCCGACGATCCCGGAGGCAATCAGGAAATCATTGATGGGCTTGCGATATTTGCCCCAGCCTTCGTGCAGCCCCTGAAACGTCGCGACAATCGCCGCCGCATTGCCGGCGTTACAATCGGTGTCCCAGCCAGCCATGGTTGCGATCTCTGCCGTGCGCGGCAAATCGCCTGCGCCATAAAGGATCGACATGATGGTCACGCCCGCATTGGGAATGATGTGGCAGACGCCGGGATAGCGGTCATAGCCCCATTCGGCCTCCAGCATCTCCCGGCAGGCCCGCCAATCTTTCGGGTTCGCCTTATGGAAGTCGATCACCGCCTGACACACACGGGCATAGGTCGAACCGGCATCAATGGTAGACATGGCCGTCGCGATGATCTCGTCAATGCTTCCGGCCTCAAACGCCGCTGCAATCGCCGCCGCGCAGAAGCGCGCGCCATTGAGCCCGTCGCCATCATGGGCAACGCTTGCGGCCATCGCCGACATGTCCGCCGCCCGCTGCGGATTGCCCGGGTTCACCCAGCCCCAGCTGTCGATGAAAATCTGCCCGCCAATCTGCTCGGCCACCGTCGTGCCGTTCTGCGCGATGGAGCCCGATTGCGGCGCAGGGATACCGGCCCGCAGATTGCGATAGGCGGTGTGCTCGGTCGACACACCAAACCCGCCCCACCAATACATGCCGTGCTCCTCGGCCGCATAGTTCAGCCAGGTCTTGCCCACATCCTCGGCGGTGCAATCGAGCCCGTAATCGCGCAGCGCCCGGATGAAATAGACCGGGCCATTGGTGTCATCATCGGCCGCGAAGTTCTTGAAATCGCGGAGATATTGCGTCACCTCGCCATAGGTCTTGTGGATGCGCTCATAGCTCCAGATGGTCGGCTCGACCGGGGCGCCGAGGCGCACGCCAATGGCCTTGCCGATAAAGCCGGCATAGATCTTTTCGAGGATTTGGGTTTCGGACAGCATTCGCTTCTGACTTTCAAAATTCTTGGTGCATTCGTCTCGCCGTCACAGGCGGGAGCCGGAAAACTCAGGAGAAAATCACGCCAAACCCAGTTCTGTCCTGGCCACCCAGCGCGCCTCCGCAGCCGCGCGATCCGCAGCGAGAATTTCCGTCACCACCCCGGCAAACGCATCCGCCGACGCCGTCAGATCGAGCCTGTTCGCCCTGTTGATCTGCGCATGATCCTCAGCGTCGATCACAGCTTCACCGTGCATCGCTCCCAGGATCGCCCCGGCCATCACGCCGATGGAATCCGTATCGCGTCCCGAATTGATCCCGTCCTCGATCGAGCGCCGGAAGTCGCCGCCATTGAAAAGGCAAAAACCAAGCGCCAGCGGCAATTCCTCAATGGAGAGCAACCGGCTCGGCCGGTAGGCATCTGTCCGCCGCCCCACCTTTTCTTCCATGTGATTGAGGTCATCGCCCATCACCGAAAACCGCCCGATGATCTCGTGGAAAATCGCAGAGACCTCTTCATGCTCAGCGCCCGTCTTCCGCAGCCGCAGCGCCGCCTCGGCGATGGCCTCAATCGCCTCCCGCGTGCCATCCTTGGCCAGCCCGGTCACCGTCTCGACAATTTTTTCGATGCTCGTCCCCGGCAAAAAGGCCGCCGCCACCGCCGCCGCCATCACTCCGGCGGCCTCAAGCCCATAGCTCTCCTGATGGCCCGAAGCGAAGGCGATCGCCTCGTCATAGGCTGCCTTTGGATCCGCCGCATTCGCCACCCCGATCGGCGCGATGTACATCGCCGCCCCACAGTTCACCATGTTGCCGATCCCACCCTGCCGCGGATCGCAATTGGCCAGCTGGTGGCGCTGAAAGATCCATTTCTCCGGATAAAACAGCCGGTCGATCAACATCGCCTCGCGCTGCAACTCCGGCACCCAGCGCTTGATCCAGGCGATCTGGCGCACCATCCCGTCGGCCATATCCCAGGCGTCGAGATGCCGCTTCACCTCGGCATAGATATCCATCATCGCCAGCGTCATGAGCGTGTCGTCGGTAACGATCCCGTCGCCGCGCACCCTGTGGTTCCGCTGCTCGGGCGGCAGATCCATCTTGTGCCACCGCGTCATCACCGACCGCACCCGCCCATAGCGCTCGCGGATCTGGGCTGCCGACAGCTTTTCCACCGGCGCACCCAGCGCATCGCCCAGCGCAACGCCATGCAGCATGCCGCGAATGCGGGAGTTCAGGGATGGGGTCATCGTGTGCACACAACTTTCAGTTCAGGCGTCAATCACTGCGTTCTCAGTCGACACCTCCCCCTCCTGAAGGGGGCGGGTCAGGGTGGGAGTGGGGCCAAGAGCTCGGCCATCCGGGCTCTTGCACCCCTCCCAACCTCCCCCTTCAAGGGGGAGGTGCCGTTCCGTGGATGCGGAGAGACAGCGCCCTCCGCGCCCTGCCCTTACTCGCCCAACACGCTCGCAGCGTATTCAGCCATGCGGGCACCGCCGGCAGCGTTGTATTCGCTGACGAAATCGCCCCACTGGTCGAGCGAGGCTTCACCGGTGATGAAGCGGGCCACCCAGGCGCGATAGATCTGCTCGGTGGCGTCGACCTCAGCGGCGTATTCGGCCGGCCAGACAAAGGCATTGTCGGCCACGAAGTCCGCCTTGATGTTGTCGAGCGCGGCCTGTGCGGTGTCGCCAAGCAGCGGGGTCGGCGGCGTCCAGTTGGACGCGTTAAAGAAGCGCGCATACCAGGTCGAGATCGCGTCGGTGAAGGTCACGCTGCCATCGGCGGCGGTATTGTGGTGCACGCCCTCAAAGCCCAGGCGGTCGATATCCTGACCTTCCTTGGAGGCCATGAATTCGAGCACTTTGAAGGCTTCTTCCTTGTGCTCGGAGAGCGAGGAGATCGCCCAGCCGCGCGCTTCCTTGGCCACATCGACCGCAGCCAGGCCCTTGCCGCCCGGGCCCGACGGCACTGGCAGCAGCACGAGGCTCACGTCAGCGTCCGGATAGGTCTGGCGCATCTTGCCCGAATAGATGTCGATCACTTCCGGCGACGAGCCGAAGATCACGCCGGCCTTGCCGGTGTAGAACTTGTCTTCCTTCACGTCATAGGTGTTGGTGACATATTCCTTGTCGAAGAGGCCCTTGTCCGCCAGCCGCGCGTAGAACTCGATCTTGGCCTTTTCCGCGTCGGTCACGCGGGCATTCACCCACTTGCCCTCGGCGTTCTTCATCCAGGTGCCGGTCACGCCAAACGCCTGATTGAAGATGGAGTCGAGTTCACCCGTATTGCCAAAACCGGTCAGGCCCAGCGTATTGCCCGGCGTGCCGTCACCATCGAGATCGGCGTCGTGAATGGCCTGGAACAGCGCTTCATATTCTTCCACCGTGGTCGGTGGCTGAAGGCCCAGCTCATCCAGCCAGTCCTTGCGCATCACCGGCTGCGGAGCGCGCGCGGGATAGAGATAGATGAGATAAGGATAGTTCTCGAGACGGTCTAAATTGTGCGGCCACATGCCGGCCTTCACAGTTTCCGAGCCTTCCACCCAGGGGCGCAGATCCTCGAGAATCCCCTGCTCGGCCATCTTCTGGTCGCCGCCTTGGAAATACATGATGTCCGGGATATCGCCCGACAGCAGCATCACGCCCAGCGCCTCGCCATAGGCAGCGGTGCCGCCCGGCAAATCGATGGTCTGGATATCGACATCGGTTCCCTGCGCCTTGAGCGCAGCTTCGATAGCCTCGATTTCCTTCATGTCATCGGGGTTGGTGGTCAGCAGATCCTTGCTCACCAGCCGCAGCGTTGTCTGGGCCATAGCCGGCGCCACAGCAGCACCCAGCATGGCCATGGCCGTCGTCGCCAAAAGCAGCGTCTTGAACTTCATTTCCAGTCTCCTCCGTTTATTCCGCCACACCGCTTTCGCGGAATTTTTTGTAACTCACCGGCCCGCCTCCCTCCCCCTCGTGGGAGAGATTGAGGGTGGGGGGCGAGAGCCCCGATCCATCGTCAAAGGCCTGCAGGCCCCATTCTCTCCCACCCACCGGCTCCACCTCCCCCTCGAAGGGGGAGGATAGGAGGGGGTGGAGTCCCACACACCGGCCCCCACCTCTCCCTCCGGGGGAGAGGTCGACGCCCTTGCGTCGGGTGAGGGGACCTTCCCAAAATCCTAGCAAGGCCCCCTCACCCGGCTTGCTCCGCAATCCGACCTCTCCCCAAGGGAGAGGTGAGCCCCCCCAAAAATCCTCATCCCTTCAGCGCCCCCGACATCGTGCCCTTGGTGAAGAACTTCAAAATCAGCGGGTAGATTGCCAGGATCGGCAGGATGGTGATGAAGATCATCCCCGCCTTCAGCGCCCGGATATTGATCTGCGCAATGGCCGTGTTGTTAGCGAGATTATTAGCGCCGACGATGGCCACCTTGTCCCCCTCGATCACGAACTGGCGCAGCACCACCTGCAGCGGCCACTTCGTCTGGTCGTTGAGGTAGATCATAGAGCGGAAGAACTCGTTCCAGTGCAGCACGAGGTAGAACAGCGCGATGGTGGCGAGCGCGGGCTTGGCCAGCGGCAGCACGACCAGGAAAAAGGTCTGGAACGGATTGGCGCCGTCGAGCTCAGCCGCCTCCAGCAATTCCTTGGGAATTTCCTCGAAGAAGCGGATGAGGATGATGAGGTACCAGGCGCTGATCACCTTATACATGATGACGGCCCAGGGCGTGTTGAGCAGGCCCATCCGCTTCATCAGGAAGTAGTCGGGAATGATGCCGGGCTCGAACACGATGGTCACCAGCACCATGATGAAGATCAGCCGTCGACCCGGCAGGCCGGGTCGCGACATGCCCCAGGCCATCAGCGCCGTGCCGAAAACACCAAGGCAAACGCTGGTCGCCGTCATCCAGATCGAGTTGAAGAGACCCCGCTGCACGTTGGGGTGCTGCAGCAGCAGTGCCCAGACATCGGTCGAAAACCCGTCGGGGATGATCGAGAGGCCCGAAAAGCCAGCCACCTTGCTCGGCTCGGTAAACGACAGCGCCAGGAGGTTGAGCAGCGGATGCAGCGTGAACACCACAAGCAGCAGCAGGGTCGAGACGATAAGCACATATTCGACGCGTTCGAGCGGCGTCCGGCGCGAAAAACTGGCCATCACCACACTCCCTTGCCGGTCAGTCGCTTGCTGATGAAATGGCTGATCAACACCAGCGCCATGCCGATCACAGCCTTGAAGAGGCCCGCCGCCGTCGCCAGTGCGTACTCCCCGGTAAACAGGCCCATGCGGTAGACATAGGTGTCGAGGATATCGATGGTCGACGCATTGACCGCGTTCTGCATGTTGACCACCTGGTTGAGGTCAGCCGAGAGGAACATGCCCATGTTGAGAATGAACAGCGTCGCAATGGTCGGCACGATGCCGGGAATGGTCACGTGTCGGATCTTCTGCCAGCGGCTCGCGCCGTCCAGCTCCGCCGCCTCATAGAGCTGCGGGTCGATCGCAAAGATCGCCGCGAGATAGAGCAGGCTGTCCCAACCGGCCGAGCGCCAGATTTCCGAGATCACCAGCACCCAGCGGATCGTTCCGGTATTGGTCATGTAGTTGATGGGCGCAAAGCCCATCGCGGTCTGGATCTGGTTGACCGCGCCATCGGTAGGCGACAGCAGCGCAATGAACACGCCCGCGATCACCACCCAGGACAGGAAGTGCGGCAGATAGATCGCCGACTGGATCATCCCGCGAAACTTGCCGCTGCGGATTTCATTGAGCAGCAGCGCCACGATGATCGGAACGGGGAACACGAAGATGATCTTCATGCCCGAGATGATCAGCGTATTGGCCAGCACCTGGTAGAACAGCGGCGAGGAGAACAGCGTCTGAAAGTTCTTCAGCCCGACCCAGATATTGGGCGGAATGATCCGGACCTGCTCGAACGCCATCTTGGCTTCCCAGATCGGAACATAGTGCCAGACGAAGAAGAACAGGAGGCCCGGCGCCATCATCGCGTAATAGGGCCACCATTGGCGCACGCTTTCGCGAAAACCCTTCCTCGCGGGTAACAGTCTGCTAGCCAACTCACCCGAAGTGCGAATGGCTGCGTCAGCGGGAACGTTCCCACCGATTGGTGCACGCGTCGAATTTTGACCGGCATCAGCAGTCATTTTCAGACCCTCCCTGCCCCCGCGATGTGCGAGGCATGCTGTGTCGACAGATCGGCGAGTGAGCCTCGCTCTAGAAGTCGGCACGGCATGTAAATTCGCCGGTGGTCCGGCTTGTGTTCAATCTCATCGAACAGGCACTCCACTGCCCGCTCGCCGATATCGCGTCCCGGCTTGGCCACGGTCGTGAGCCCCGGCCAGGCAAATTCCCCTGACGGAATCCCGTCAAAACCGAGGATCGACACATCGCGCGGGCAATCGAGGCCCGCGTCGCGCACCGCCATCATTGCGCCTAGCGCCATCATGTCATTGGCGGCAAACACCGCCAGATGCCCAACGCGCGGTTGCGCCAGCAGGCGCCGCATCGCCTCGCGCCCGCCTTCAACCGTATATTCGCCGTCCTCGATCGGCAGGATCGCTGGATCGAGGTCGCGCTCGACACAGTGCTCATGCACAGCCCGCAAAAAACGCGCACGGGCCAGACGACCTTTCGAGCCCAGGATCAGCGCGGGAGCCTTGTGCCCCTTGGCGACAAGATAATCGAGGCCCAGCCGCACGGCCTGGGCGATGTCCGAGCCGACGCTCGAAATATCTGGAAACCGTTCGGCGCTCGAACCGATGAACACGCAGGGCATGCCGAAGCGGTCAAGATCGTCAAAACTGTCGGAGACGGGATTAACGATGGCGCCATCCACCCGGGCCCGCCGCAGCGTCCGCAGATGAGCCGCCTCGACCTCCGGGTCCCAGTCCGACGAAAAGACCAGCAGCGAAGCGCCCGCCTTGGCCGCGCGATCCTGCGCGCCACGCGCGACATCAGCCCAGAACGGGTTGGCGATATCGGGAATGACGAGCCCCAGCATGCCGCTGCGTCCCGAGCGCATGCCCACCGCCAGATGGTTGCGCTCATAGCCCACCGCCTCGGCCGCCTGGATGACCTTTTTCCGGGTCTCTTCAGTGATGTTGGAAGAACCAGCCAGTGCCCGCGCTGCGGTGCTCTTGGACACCCCGGCGCGCTCGGCAACATCGATAATGGTCGGCCGGCGGTTACGGCTCATACCCAATTCTCTCCCTCGCCCGGCCCCTCCGCCAAGCATGGGAACGTTACCGCGAAACACACCCAAGTCAACACCACATGTTGAGCAAGCAGCGTAAATATCGAAAAGGCTTGAGATTGCAGGCCCTTAGCACCACGGCCTCTCCGGCGGTCACGTTCCCGAAACCCACAAAAAAGCCCCGCCTGAGATCGGGCGGGGCTTCGGAAATGTCGGTCTGCAGGTGTTACTCTGCCGCGATTGCAGCGCGGGCAGCTTCCACCAGAGCCGGGCCATCGACGCCGATGGCTTCCATTTCCTTGTACCATTCATCATAGGTCGGCTCGGCAGCCGCCACCCAGCGGGCGGTCTCTTCGGCATCGAGCTGGACGATGTTGTTGCCGGCCTTCACAGCGAGCGAAAGGCCTGTCGCATCACCATTATCCATGACGCGACCGAACTGGCGCGACAGCTCCAGCCCCGAATGTTCGTCGATGATCGCCTTCAGATCATCGGGCAGATTGTTGTAGCTGTCATGGTTCATGAACATGCCGAACGTCTGGCTGTAGAGGCCATGGTCGCTGGTGAAACCGGTATGGTTCTTCACCAGCTCGGCAATACGCAGCGAGGGGGTAACTTCCCACGGAACGGTCGTCGCTTCGATCACGCCCTTCGACAGCGCTTCCGGGGTCTGGGTCACCGGCATGCCGACTGGCTCGGCACCGAGCAGGCGCAACATGTTGGAAATAATGCGAGATCCGCCGCGGACCTTCATCCCCTCGAGGTCTTCGAGCGAGTTGATCGGCTCCTGCGAATGGAAGAGCCCGGGGCCGTGGGTGTGCAGTGCCAGCACTTTGGACCCGGCCATTTCGTCGGCGGCATTGGCCATCACATACTTATAGAAGGCCGCCGAGGATGCCTCGCCGGTGGTCAGCATGAAGGGCAGCTCGAACACTTCCGCCTTGGGGAAGCGGCCCGGCGTATAGCCCAGAATGGTCCAGACGATATCCACCACGCCGTCCTTGGCCTGGTCGTAGAGATCGGCAGGAACGCCACCGAGCTGCATGGCCGGATAGAGTTCAAAGGCAATGCGCCCGCCGGAAGCTTCTGACACCATATTGGCCCAGGGCTCGATCGCCTGTGCCGGGATGGTCGCCTGTGCCGGCAGCATCTGGTGAATGCGGAGCGTCACCTCCTGGGCAAAGCTCGTGCTGGACAGCGCCAGGGCTGCAATCGCGCCGAGAATAAGGCTTGTCGACTTCATTTTACTTCCTCCCTTGGGTGCCGGACAATTGCCGGCCAGTTGGCCCTGCGCCTCATTCCTCCTCGACGCGCAGAGCATCCTCGCTAGTAGAACCACCAGACCAGGCTGAGCGTGATCGCTGGGAATGCTACCAGGATTATGGTTCGGACAATGTCGCTCAGAACGAATGGCAACACGCCCCAATAGGTGTCGGAGAGCTTGGTGCCCGGCGACATGCTGTTGATGATGAATAGGTTCATGCCCACCGGCGGGGTGATCAATCCCACCTCGACCGCAATCAGCGCGATTATGCCAAACCAGATGCCGAACTCGTCCGGTGTGAGGCCGAAATCGAGGACCATCAGCATGGGATAAAGGATCGGAATGGTCAGCAGGATCATGGACAGAGAGTCCATGACGCAGCCGAGAATGACGTAGAACACCAGCACAATCGCCAGCACCACCCACGGGTTGAACCCCTGCTCGCCAATCCAGTTGGCCGAAAACTGCGGCAGTTGTGACAGCGCCAGGAACCCGTTGAGCACCGCGGCACCGAACACGATCAGGAAGATCATCGCCGTCGACGTGGCCGTCGAAATCAGCGCGTCTCTGACGCCCGCCCAGCTGAGGCTTCGATTGGCGAGGGCAATCAGCCCGGTGCCCGCAGCGCCGATGGCCGCGGCCTCGGTGGGAGTGAAGATGCCGGTGTAGATGCCGCCGATGACCAGCACGAACACCGCCAGCACCGGCCAGATATCAAACAGCGCCTTGAACCGCTCGACGTACGGGAGCCGTTCCAGCGTCGTACCAGCGCCGGGCCGAACCCGCACATAAATGGCGATGACAATGAGATAGCCCAGGGCTGCCAGAAGGCCTGGAATGAACGCGCCCATGAACAGCTTTGCGATGTTCTGTTCGGTCAGCACCGCGAAAATCACCAGGATCACCGACGGCGGAATCAGAATGCCCAGCGTGCCGCCGGCGGCCACGGTTCCCGTCGCCAGACTATCCGAATAGCCATATTTCTTGAGCTCCGGCAGCGCCACCCGACCCATTGTTGCTGCGGTTGCCAGCGACGACCCGACGATGGAGCCAAAGCCGGCGCTCGCGCCGATAGCGGCCATCGCCACACCGCCTTTGCGGTGCCCAAGCCAGGCCGTCGCCGCCTTGAATATCTTGGTAGAAAGCCCGCTCATGGTCGCGAACTGGCCCATCAGCAGGAACAACGGCACAACGGAAAGGCTGTGCGACGCAAACGTGCTGTAGCTCAGCGTCTTGAATTGCGACATCACCGGATTGAAATTCTTGGTGACGAGCCAGGTGCCGACAACACCCACGGCCATCATGGCCAGCCCGATCGGGACGCGCAGGAAGACCAGCAACAGGACGACCGGAATGCCCAGAAGTCCGAGGATGAGATTGGTGGTCAATGTTCGCTCCCCACATGCTTGGGTCCGGCGCGTCCGGCAAGCGCATCGCTGATGGATCGGCCGAATACATAGAAGGCGACGAAGACCATCGCCGCCGCGCCAACCATGGCAGCGGCAAATGCCCAGCCCATCGAGATCCCAAGCAGGATTGTCGTTTCACGATAGTTGAATTTGTCGAGCATGCCGAACCACAGCCGCCAGGCGATAAAGGCCGAGGCCACCAGCATCAGCAGATCGGTGACGACCAAGATCCAGGCGTTGGTGCGCGGTCCAAGACTGTCGGTGATCAGGGAAACAAGTGCGTGACCCCGGGCGATGTGGGCAATGGGTAGAAAGGCGAAGACCGCAAAGCCCATGCCCACGGTCACGAGCTCATAATCGCCCAGGATCGGCTTGAGACCGGCCCAGATGAACGCTCTGCCGGTGACGCTGACGACAACGAGGACAACCATCGCGAGGAGCACGATGCCCCCGGCTATCGCCATCCAACGGGCAACACCATTCGCCAGACGTCCAAGTACGGACGTGTCCTGAAACACAATTCTTCTCCCCCGATAGTTGAAACGTCCAGACGCTATGACGTGATATGCTATTGCGTGAGACAGCCCTCCCCAGCCGTCGTCCCAATTCTATGGACAGCACTCCCAGGCTCTGGAAAGACAGGAGAATATTGGCAACCAGTTTGGCCCCATCCTGTCCGGCACATCATGCACCTCCTCAAGTGCTTGACGTACATGCCATCTCAAATGTTATTTATCATAACAAAGCCCATCAGTCGCAGCAAGCGACTCTCGACCCCTCCGGAGTGCCTTGATGCCGAAAAATGATGTCGTCCTCGAACAGGAAGAATCGGAAACCGGCAGCGCCGTCGATGCCCAGCTTGGTTTGGTCGGGTATCGCTTGAGGCGCGCCCAGCTCAGCGTCTTCCAGCGGTTTTTGGCTGTTTTTGCCGAACTTTCGCTGCGGCCCGCCGAATACTCCACCCTGGTTCTTATCGGCGAGAACCCCGGCCGCAAGCAGACCGAAATCGCCTCTGCGCTCGGCGTGAAGCGCGCCAATTTCGTCGCCCTTGTCGATGGCCTGCAGGCCCGCGGCCTGCTTGAACGCGTCCACGTCAAGACGGACCGTCGTGCCAATGCCCTCCACCTCACATCCGAGGGCGAGCAATTCCTCGCCCGCGCCCGAAAACTCCACGAAGAGCTGGAGCAGGAATTCATCGACCGGTTGGGGGGCGATGCGAAGCGCGACCAATTGCTCGCTCTCCTCGAGCGCCTGACCTAGCGGAACACCGGGACGCGCTTTTCGAGAAACGCGCGCAGTCCCTCCTCCGCGTCAGGGCCGGTCTGGCTCAAAGCGGCGGTCAGGCTTTCAGCATAAAGACCCGCCTCGGGCGGCATGGCGGAGATCTGGGCGATGGCCTGGATGATCAGCTGGTTGATCGTCGGCGAGTTGCGCACGATGCGATCGGCCAGCTCGAACGCCTTGTCCAGCGCCTGCCCCTCAGGCACGCAGTGATGCGCGAGGCCCAGCCGCTCGCCGTCCAGACCGGAATAGCTGCGGCCGGTCAGCATCATCTCCGTCATACGATGCGCACCGATCAGATTAGAAATCCGCACCGAGCCGCCACCGCCAACAAAAATGCCACGCATTCCCTCCGGCATCTGAAAGCGCACGGTCTCTTCGGCCACCCGCACATGGCAGCTGGCTGCAAACTCGAGCCCGCCGCCCATCACCGCGCCGGACATCGCTGCCACCACGGGCCGCGGCGACTGCGAGATCAGAGCCATGACTCGGTGCCAGTTGCGCGAATGGGCCATCACTTCGAGCGGCTCGCGCGAAACATGCTGGGAGAGATCGAGCCCCGACGAAAAATGCCCGCCCGCCCCGGAAACCACCACCGCACGGGTCTCCTCGCCGACACGCGAAAAGAAACTGTCGAGGGATGCGATGAGCTCGTCATTGAGCGCATTGCGCTTGTTTGGCCGGTTGAGACAAATGTGGGCGATCGCGCCCTTATGGCTGATCTCGAGAACATCCGTGTGCGTCATGTCTGATCCTTTCACATGACAGAATTAGTGGCGCACAAGGCGCAGATGGGGCCGGTCCTATTCGGACAGGCGTTTGCGTAAATCGTCCGGCAGTGGAGCGGAACGGATCGAGCCGGTCTCGTCCCGCCGGGTCCAGACGCGCTTTTCACACGCCTCGACCCCGACATTGGTTTCGCGCATGATGGTGTGGCGCAGCGAAAAGCTCGAGCGCCCAAGCTCGGTAATTTCGCTTCTGATTTCAAGGACATCCCCGAAACTCGCCGGCATGAAGAACTGCGCGCCCGTATCGACCATCGGGATACCGGCAATGTCATAATGGGCAAGCCACTGCCGCTTGTTCATGCCCAGCGCAGCCGAAAGCAGCGCCCCTGTCGCATTATCGAACATGCGGAAATAATTGGGGTAATAGACGATCCCCGCCGGGTCGCAGTCGCCAAACTGGACCGTCACTGAGGTGGTATTGGTGAACATGCCGATCTACCTCGCCTGCATACGCAGCGCGCCGTCGAGGCGAACCACTTCGCCGTTGAGATAATTATTGCCCACCATAGCCATCACCAGTTGCGCAAACTCCTCTGGCCGGCCAAGGCGCGCCGGATTGGGGATATTGGCGGCCAGTCCCGTCTGCACATCTTCGGGCAATTCCGCGAGCAGCGGCGTCAGGAACAGCCCCGGCGCAATAGCGAGCACCCTTATGCCAAACCGCGCCAGTTCCCGGGCCGCCGGCATCGTCAGCGCGACAATCCCGCCCTTGGATGCGGCATAGGCGGCCTGCCCAATCTGGCCTTCATAGGCGGCTACTGACGCGGTCGAGATGATCACCCCACGCTGTCCTTCGGCATCGGGCTCGGCCTCTGACATCACATGAGCGCAGAGCCGCATCATGTTGAAACTGCCCACGAGGTTGACGTTGATCACCTTCTGAAAGCTCGCGAGATCCATCGGCCCATCGCGGCCGACGATACGCGCGGCCCCACCAATACCGGCGCAATTGACCAGCACAGACGGCGCCCCGAGCGCGGCCACCGCGTTGCGCACCGCTCCCTCGGCGCTGGCGGCATCAGAAACATCAACGGGAAAATACATCCCGCCCAGTTCCGCCGCCACCGCCTCTCCTTTGACCGCGTCGCGGTCAAAAATGGCCACGCGGGCGCCTCCCCCCAGCGTGAGCGCCCGCGCAGCTTCCGCGCCGAGCCCGGAGGCGGCGCCGGAAACGAATACAGTTTTGCCAGCAATATCCATCAGCTGGCCTCCACATTCTCGATCAGCAGCGCAATGCCCTGCCCGCCGCCGATACAGGCCGAGGCGATGCCATAGCGCAGCCCTGACCGCTTGAGTTCGAGCGCCAGCGTCAGCGCCAGGCGCACGCCCGTCGCCCCGAGAGGATGGCCGATGGCAATAGCCCCGCCATTGACATTGAGCCTGTCCCCATCGAGCCCGAGCTCTGCGGCACAGGCCAGAACCTGCGCCCCGAACGCCTCGTTGATCTCGATCCGATCGATCTGGTCGAGCGTCATTCCTGCCACATCGAGCACCGCCCGAATGGCCGGCGCCGGACCGATCCCCATGAATTGCGGCGGCACGCCAACGGCGGCGCTGGCGAGTATCCGCGCGAGCGGCGTCTTGCCGTTGCGGCGCGCATAGTCCGAGGACGCAACCAGCACGGCCGCCGCGCCATCGACAATCGCCGACGAATTGCCTCCGGTCTGCACCCCGCCGAAAGCCGGGCGAAGTTTCTCGAGCACTGCATAGGGCGATGGCCGGATATGGCTGTCCTCAGTTACAGAAGTCACGCCGCGCGGCAGCTTGATCCCGCGATCAGCCAGCCCCTCGATAGCGAATGTCTCGGTCGTAACCGGCACGATCTCCTCGGCCAGGATACCGGCCTCCTTGGCCGCCACGGCGCGCTCAAAACTGCGCTCGGCAAAGCGATCGACCGTCTCCCGCGAGATGCCATATTGCTTAGCGAGATTTTCGGCCGTGTCCCCCATGTTGACGCAGCCCGCCGGGTCATAGAGCGCTTCAAGCAGGAAGTCCTTGAACTCCACCTGCCCCAGGCCGAAACCATTGCGGTGCGAATAGGCAGCGATCGGGTTACGGCTCATCGACTCGCAACCCGCCGCCAGCGCCAGATCCACGCGCCCCAGGGCCACCGAATCCGCCGCCTGGGCGATTATTTCGAGCCCGGTTCCGCAGATCCGTTGCACCAGATGGGCCGGTGCCTCGACAGGCGCTCCGGCATAAAGCCCGATATGGCGCGGCGTCAAATAGGCGTCGAACGAGGCCTGCGCCATGGAACCGGCAATGGTGTGCCCGATATCTTCGGCCGCCACGCCCACGCGCTCTATGGCGCCGCGAGCCGCCTTGATCCCCAGATCGATCGGCGAAACCGCCGAAAGTGCGCCCCTGTAATCGACGAACGGGGTCCGCGCGCCGCCCAAGAGCCATGCATCGCTAAACTGCATTGCGAGTGGCTTGGCCATTCTGTTCTCCGTGGCGAGGCAAAATCATGATTTCGGCATCGGGCGTGACGGCATAGAGCCGCTCGACCACGTGCTTTCTGTGTGTGCGGACAGCGCGCTGGTTGATCGAACCCTTGTCGGTCACCTCGCCCTTATCCCCGTCCGGCAATGCATCGAGCAGCACGGCGCGGGCGATGTGGTTCGAGCTCCCCGTGGCTTCGCGCGCCAATGCGCCCAGCGCCTTTTCAAAGTGCGCCCGCACACTGGGGTGTCCGACGATCTCGTCGACGGCGGCAGCATCGTCCAGCCCGGCGAGACGGCAGCACGCTTGCATGTCCGGAAAGATCATCGCGCCGATGAAATTGTGGTCGAGCCCGGTGATTACCACGTCGCGGATCAGTGGCGCACAGGACGCAATCACCTTGCTGCGCAGCGCCGCGAAATTGACCCAGGTGCCCGTCGAGAGCTTGAAGTCCTCGGTCACCCGGCCGTCGAACACCAGCCCCTTTTCCAGACGCTCCGGATCGGCAAAGCGAACCGCGTCGCCGATGCAGTAATAACCCTCGTCATCGAATGATTCCGCGGTCTTTTCGGCGTCGCGCCAATATCCCGGTGTCACATTCGGACCCTTGAGGCGCAGCTCGAGCTTTTCAGCGTTCGGCACCAGCTTGACGCTCATTCCCGCTGCGGGCAGGCCGATATGCCCGGCCTCTGCAACCGGCCAAGTGGTGGTGAAGGCAAAGGGTGCGGTTTCCGTCGAACCGTAACCGGTGATGATCAACACCCGCTCGCCCGTCTCGGCCCGCGCCGCCTCATCCAGTCCGTCAAAGACGTGCTGGGCCAGCCCGGCCCCTGCATATTGCAGCAGTTTCAGCTTGGCGAAGAGATTGCGGCGCGCCGTTGGATTTTCGGCAAAAGCGGCCACCAGGAATTCATAGGCCTTGGGCACATTGGTGAAGAAGGTCGGCTGCACCATCGAGAGGTTTTCGAGCGTCCGGCCAAACTTTTGCGGGGTCGGCTGGCCATCATCTATATAGAAGCTGCCGCCATTATAGATGGTCAGCCCCACATTGTGACTGCCCCCGGCCACGTGATTCCAGGGCATCCAGTCCAATAGGACCGGCGGCTCGTCCGCAATAAACGCAAGCGCCTGCCGGATCATCTGCTGGTTACAGGCCATCATCCGATTGGTGGTGATGACGCCCTTCGGCAGCCCGGTCGAGCCCGATGTGAACAGCACTTTTGCGACCGTGTCAGCGGTGATCGCCGAATGCGCCTTGGCAACGGCATCCGTGACTGCGGTCTGCAGCAGATCCGCAAAGACGTGGCTCTTCCGTGCCGCCAACGGTCCGGTGCGGACGATGACCGGCACATCTTTGGGCACCACGGCCTCGATAGCGGCCTCAAACCGATCCCCGGCGCTGGCGTAGATCATGCCCGGTGTGAGCAACCCCACGATATGCCGCAGCTTACCGAAATCGGTCGAGACCAGGGAATAGGCCGGCGAAATGGGCGCATAGGGAATCCCGACCCAGATTGCCGCCATGCCGAGAAGAAAGTGCTCGATCTCATTGCCAGAGAGGATCATCAGCGGCCGATCGGGCCCGAGCCCGGCGTCCAGCAGCGCCTGCGCCAGCGGCGGAATGCGCTCCATGACCTGGGCATAGCTCAGCGAGCGCCAGCCGGCACCCTCCCGGTCCGAGATCAGAATGGCATCGGGCGTGCGGTCAGCCCAGTGCTCCAGCGCATCGACGATCGAGCGCGGATAAGCGCCCAGCTTCTCGGTCGAGTTGATAAGAATGCTGCCGTCCGGCCGCATTTCGGCTGCTGCAGCCATTGCGCCCAGACGCACAGGCCGAATTGGCGCTGCCTTGAAATCCATGAGTCCCCTCCCTCATGGAATGTTGTTATATAGCATAACTAATGTGACGCAAGGGGGCGCCGACCGCGCCTCCCGTGATTGTGTCAGGGAGGCGCGGCGCGGGTTTCAGGTGCGATAGCCCACGTCGATCGTCCCACCTCCAGAGGTCAGACGCGACACGCAGGCGCACATCCGGTCGTTCTCTGCCTTTTGCTCGGCGCTGAGGAAGACGTCGCGATGATCGATCGCGCCTTCACGCTCAATCACCTTCACCGCGCAGAGCCCGCATTCGCCGCGCTGGCAGTCATAGACCATGTCCACCCCCGCATCGATGAGGGCCTCCAGCAGGGTCTGGTCCGGCCGCACCGTAACCGACTGGTTTCGATTGAGAATATCGACGCGGAACTCTTCCTCGGCAAAAAGCCCGCTATCGCCGAACACTTCATAGCGAAGCCGGCTCAGCGGTCGGCCAGAGGCGACCCAGGCATGTTTGGCCGCCTCCAGCATGCCGATAGGCCCGCAGAGATAGCATTCGCCGTCTGCCGGAAGCGCTGCAAACTCTCCTGCCAGATCGACATGGTCGCCCTTCGAATTGTCGCGCACAAGGACGCGGTCCCCGAGCAGGTCCTGCAGCTCATCGCGGAATGACATGAGCCCGGCTTCGCGCGCGCCATAGACCAGGCGCACCGAGGCGCCACGAGCGACCAGGGCCTTCGCCATCCCAAAGATCGGAGTGATGCCAATGCCGCCTGCGAGCAGCAAATAGTGCGGCGCACGCCAGCTGAGCTCGAAGCGGTTCTCCGGCACGGTCAGCCGCACCAAGTCCCCTTCCCTGAGGGTCCACATAAAGCGCGAGCCACCCCGGCTCTGCGGATGCAGCTTCACCGCGACGGACAAATGCCCCTTCTCAGCGGGCACCACAGTATAGGTGCGGATCGCCTGCTTGCCACCGATCTCCACGCGAATGTTCGTATGCGAACCGGGATCGAAACGCGGCACTCCACCGTCCACCGCAAAGGTCAGGCAGAGAACATCGTCCGCAACCTGTCGCAGGCTGGCGACGCGACCATCGCGCCATTCAAGTCTGTTACGCATGGTTTTACCCCACCACTAGCGAAAGTGCAGGCACCCGACGGATCAGGCTGCGGTCTTCATCGAGCACGAACTCAAGGTTTTGGCGGGCGAGACGAGCATGCTCCCGTGCCAGCGCTTCGGCGCGGGCCCCCTCCCGATACTCGACCGCCTGTACCATGGCCTTGTGCTGGTCCTGCGCCCCGTAAAGCGACCGCCGGAATGCCAGCACGTCAGCCTGTTTGTTGAGAAACGCACTGGGCGACGCAAACGGCAGGCTGGTCACACGTTCGATCTCGCGCTGGATCGTTGAGCTCGCCAGCCCCCAGAGCCGGCTATGAAGCTCGGCGTTGAGAGCCACATAGCGTTCAAAATCCATGTCCTCGGCGCGAACCCCAAGAGCGTCATCCAGTTCGCCGAGCAACACTTTCAGCGCATCCATCCGGTCAGCACTGACGCCCCGCTCGGCCGCCAATCGCAGGGCCGTCCCCTCGAGCACGCCGCGCAACTCGATTGCGTCGGTGACATCCTCACGAGTGAAACCGCGCACGGCATAACCGCCGGTCGCGATGGCCTCGACGAGACCTTCCTGCTCCAGCCGCGCGAGCGCAGCCCGCAGCGGCGTGCGTGAAATTCCCAGCCGCTCGGCCAGCGCGACTTCCGACAGTCGCGCCCGGGCCGGAATCTCGCCACAGATGATAAGGTCGCGCACGCCCATCAGCGCGCGCTGCGATTGCATCGCACGATCCGAACTGCCGCTCATTCCGCAGCCTGCTGCAGTTCATTTTCCTCCGCGATCATGCGGTCGATCAGCTTGCGCGCCCACATCGACCCGGCGTCGATATTGAGATTGTAGATGACATGGTCCGGATTGGCGTCGATCGCCTTCTGCTGGGCTTCAAGGATGATCTCGTCCTCCTTGAAGATCCCCGACACGCCCTCGCGCAGATTGTGGGTCCGCGCCTGCTCGTCGAGCTTGTAATTGCGCGCAAAGGCCCAGAAGTAGAAGCAGGACTTGTCCGTTTCCGGCGTCATCGTGTTGAGAACGAAGCCGTTCACACCCTGGCTGCGGTCGCCCTCCGGCGCCCCCGTCCCGGCAGGCGCCACGCCGACGTCGATGGCGATGGTCGACGGCGCCTCAAAATTGATGATCTGCCAGCGATCGACATTGCCCGGCTTGCCCAACTGCCCGCGCCAGAACGGCGGCGCATCGATGTCGCGCATCCAGCGCGTGATGGTCGCCGTCTTGTCGGTATGCGTCGCCTCGAATGGCGCTTCTGCAACCGCGCGATTACCGATCGAGGACCCGTGCACATAGGTCTCGTGGGTCAGATCCATGAGATTGTCGATGACCAGCCGGTAGTCGCATTTGACATGGATGACCTTGCCATCCGCCGCCCACTCCGGGTCCTGGTTCCAGTGCAGGTCAGGAACCAGCGCCGGGTCGGCAAGCTCCGGATTCCCCATCCACAGCCAGACGAAACGATGACGTTCGACCAGGGGATAGGATTTGACACAGGCCGAGGGATTAATCGTGTCTTGCGAGGGCATGTATACACAACGACCCGTGTCGTCGAACTCAAGGCCATGATAGCCGCAGATGACATTGTCGCCATACAGCTCGCCCATGGACAGCGGCAGCAGGCGATGCCAGCAGGCGTCGGCCAGCGCGACGGCGCTTCCGTCCTGCTTTCTATAGAGAACAATGGGTTTCCCGCAGATCGTGCGAGCCAGAAGGCTGCGCTTGACCTCCACGTCCCAGGCTGCGGCATACCATGCATTCATCGGAAATGTTTGTGTTGTCACGTCGTCCCCCTCCAGAGCTCAACCAGTGCGCGATCCAAAATTGTATACATAACCGCTTGCGCTTGTCACGCCCGTCGGAACACGCAAAACACGTCGCACCGGACCTGAAGCTACCTCTTCACAAGGGTCAAAGCCTCGGATGTGAATTCCTGGGACTGTCGGGGCACAGACGTATAAGTCTAACGGACCGTTGCTTCTCGTGGGCCGCTGCCCTATTGGGCCTAGTGCAGCCAGCGATTTTCCTATTGAAATCAGATGGCACGGCGGAAGTTTTGGAGGGCAGTGTGAGCGAACAGGCTCCGCGCATCGCGTTTGTAACCAACGAGACCGCCACGGCTGAAGCAGCCGCCGCTCGCCTGCGGGAACTCTATGGCGACGCCCCGATCGAGGACGCAGAAATCGTCGTCGCCCTCGGCGGTGACGGGCTGATGTTGCAGACTCTTCATAGGGTTATGACGACGGACATCCCTGTCTACGGCATGAATTTCGGCACCGTCGGCTTCATGATGAACGCCTATTCCGAGGATGGTCTGGAGCAGCGCCTGCGCGCCGCCCAGCGTACCCGCATCTACCCGCTATCCATGCGCGTCACCGACTCCACCGGCACAACGCAGTCAGCGTTAGCCCTCAATGAAGTCTCGCTTTTTCGCGCCAGCCACCAGGCGGCAAAGGTCCAGATCACAGTCGATGGCGACGTCCGCCTCGACGAACTGATCTGCGACGGCATCCTGCTCGCTACCCCGGCTGGCTCGACCGCCTACAATCTCTCGGCCCACGGCCCGATCCTGCCGATCGAGGCGCAACTGCTTGCCCTGACACCGATCTCTCCGTTCCGCCCGCGTCGCTGGCGCGGCGCAATCCTCACCAATCGCGCCGAGGTAAAATTCACCCTGCGCGAGGCGGAGAAGCGCCCGGTCAGCGCCGTTGCCGACAATATCGAATTTCAGAATGTGCGCGAAGTGACGATCCGCGAGGACCGCACCCACGGGGTCACGCTGCTCTTTGATCCCGGCACGAGCCTCGAAGAACGCGTCCTGAGTGAGCAGTTCCGCTTCTGATCAGGCGGCCGGAAGCGGCAACTGCGCCAATTCCTCTACCTGCGGCAATGACATAGGCCCCTGCGCTATGCCAGCGAAGGTCGACATCACTCCGCGCGCGGCCTTCCGCGCCAAGGCGATATTCTGCTCACTGAGATAAGCGAAGGCCTCTTCAAGCGCGTGCGGAATATCGCCGTCGTATTCGGCGATCAGCTCCTCTGTCAGTGCGGTGACCACATAGTGCCGCGCCGCTACGTCGTCCGCCAGATCAGCAGCTCGAGCGTGCAGCACCAGCCGGACCAGCAGCCGGCCGATCTCAGGCCCAAGACCCGCCCGGGAGAACAGCGCAATCAACGACGCCCGGCTGCCGTTTTCCAGCAGGGTGAACACCTTGCTGCGGGAGATCGCGCTCAACGCGCCAAGGCAGGCGGCGAAAAACATGACATGGCCGGTGGTCAGCGCGTGCAGAAGAATGCGGGTGTTGAGCTGATCCGACCCGACAAGGACCTCCACGAACTCACCGCGCGCCTGTACAGCCTCGGTTTCACCGATGGCAGAAAGGGCGGTGTCCGTGCCATCCCGGAGCAGTCGTGCCAGACGATCGGGTGCGAGGGCACCGCGCACAATGCGGGCCTGCCGCAAGCTTTCCGTCACCTGCTGAACGAGGATCAGCCGTGCTGGCGCCGGCAAATCCTTGCGGCTCAGCAGAGCCCCACGCATGGTCGCATCGCCCCCAAGGCTGCGCGACAGATCGAGCAACAGCATGGGGTCGAGGAGGACATCCTCTCGCCGCAACAGCCGCTGGGTGAGCGCAGAATCGCCCTGCGAAATCAAAGCACTCGCGATACGGCTCGAAAGCTTTTCGCGCTGGGCAATGGCAGTCAGGGTAAAGGGATCACCGGCCCCGATGAGGCCGATGAGATCGGCATCGAGCAGGACCGGGCTATATTGCAGGATTGCCCGTGAGATCACGGCGCTATCGCGCAGCAGCGCCATGATGATCGGACGCGGTGCCTGAACCGAGTGCAGCAGGCCATAGGCCAGGGCGGCGCGGACCTTTACCGAGGGATCGTCGAGAAAGCCGATCAGCGCTGCGTAGAGGGCGGCGTGCTCGTCAGCGGGGCCATCGTGATCGAGATAGGCAAGTGCGGCCAGATGGGCGGCGTGACCGCGCTCATCGCTGTCGCTGGACCGGGAGAGCCGCACGAACTCACTGTACTCGATCATCACCTTCTCCGCACCGAGGCGATGATGAGACTAGCCCAGAGTGTTTAAGGAACGGTTCACCATACGAGCTAAGGCGCTAGTAACTACTGGCTATAGAGCTGGGTGAAGAAAGCTGAGCCGCCCTGCCCGCTGGACTGGACGTTTTCGGCTTCGGTTTTGAAGAGACCAGTGAAGCTTAGATTGTCGCGGGAGAAGCGGGACGGCACGACCGGCGCGGGTTCAGGCGCACTGCCCTGCGCGGCCATCTGCTGGGCGGAAAACGTTGAATTTCCAATGTTTTGATGCTTGGCGACGAGGACCTGATAGACCTCGCGAATGGTCCGCGGCTGGCCGTTTGAATAGAAGATGGAACGGTTGGCATCGGCCTGGCGCGGGAAGAGGTCGACGGCCCGCTGGTCGGGATTTTTGAGGCCGGCCTGGAACATGCGCTCGGCGCCCTGGGCTCCGAGGAAGTGGGCGATATAGAGTTCGCCGGCGCTTGGATTGCGACCGAACCGTTCGCGGAGATAGTCGCCATTCGAGCGGGTAAAAGCCGCCGCGAGGTCAGATGCGATCTGCGGATTTTCGCGTAACGCGAGGATTTCCTTACGCTTTTCCGGATCGCTGATGGTGTAGTTCCCGCCGCTAGTGACGTCGATCTCGGCGGCATACTGGCCATAACCAAGGCGCGGCCCCTCGGTCTTCATCACCTGCAGCCAGGTGCCTTCCAGAAACTGAAAAAGCCCTACCGCAGAAGAGGTTGACGCCTTGGCGCTGGGATTGAGACTGCTTTCGCGCATGGCGGTCTGCAGCAGATAGGAAAAATCCACGCCACTGCGATTGCCGGCCATGGTGAGGGCGGTCGCCAGATTTTGCGGAATGGATATCGGCTGCACGCCCATGTACGGCCCAAAAAAACAGAATCACGTTCTGTTAACTTTTGGGCCGAGTTTGCTAACAGACTGTTAACCTTGAGGGCGAGATCAGGACCAATAGGTGACAATCTCGGTGAGGTCCGGCCGCGGACGATCCTCGATCACGGTCTTGGGTGTGCCAATATGGACGAAACCGACGAAACGCTCGCCGGCGCGGGCGCCGAGCAGCTCTGCAGCCTCGGCATCGAACGCATACCAGCGCGTGATCCAATTGGCGGCATAGCCGAGCGCATAAGCGCCGTGAACGAGGTTCAGCGCGACATTGCCCGCCGAGATCAACTGCTCGAACTCGGGGACCTTGAAGTGCTCCTTGGGCGAGGAGATGATACCAATGACGAGCGGCGCGGGGAGAAACTGGCGACGCTCGATTTCGATCGCTGCTTCATCCATGTCCGGACGCTTCTGCTGGGCCAGAGCGGCCAGCTTCTCGCCGGCTGCGGCCCGCGCGTCGCCGGAGAAGACGACCAGCCGCCACGGCGCCAGCTTGCCATGGTCTGGAACCCGCGTGGCGATGGTGAGCAGCGTGTTGAGCTCCTCCCCCGACGGGCCCGGCTCGGCAAGAAAGGCCTGGCCAACGGAACGGCGGGTCAAAAGATAGTCACGCAGGGCAGGATTGGCGGGCATTGTCTGGCTCTTGCTCGAATAGAATGTTAGGGCGGACCTTAGGGAAAAAGCTTTGAGCCCAATGCGCAGCGGTTTTCAAGCCGCGCCGTCTGTGACAGAGCTTTTCCCTATTGGCGCCCCACGCTCTCGGAGTCGGCGCATATGCCCGTTAACGCTAGAGGATGGCCCGGTAATTTCATGCTCTCAGCCAAACGCCTGATCGTCGCGGCCGCCCTGGCCTGTGCCCTTGTGTCCACGGCGATGCCCACGGTCGTGCTTGCCCAGGACGCCACCGAGATCCCGCCCCTGCCGCGTCCGCGCCCGGACCGTGACGCCACCCCGGCGGACACCGCCGCACCGGCTGCACCGACCCCGGCAAGCGAGGCTGCATCGGCCCTCGCCCGAACGCCGCAACCGGTAACGCTGAGCGCACAGATTTCGCAGAACGGCCAGCCGATCCCTGATGGTCTGATCTGGCGCGTATTCGAGGCAATGCCGGACAGCACCGGGGAAATGCCGCTGGTTGCCAAGTCGGACCAGGGCACGGCCCGCCTTGACCTGCCGCCCGGCGAATATGTGGTTCACGTTGCCTATGGCCGCGCCCAGCTGAGCGAGCCGCTGACGGTCGCGCCGGGCAATAATGAGAAGATGATCGACCTCGAGGCCGGCGCGCTGCGGCTCAATTCCGCGGTGACCGGGGATATTCCCATTCCCGCGACCCAGCTCAAGTTTGATATTTTCACCGCCGGGACCGAAGCCAACCGGGTGCTGATTGCCGAGGGCCTGCCGCCCAACGACATCGTGACGCTCAATGCGGGCACGTATCACATCGTCTCCCACTTCGGCTCGATCAACGCGGTGGTCCGCGCCGATCTGCGCGTCGAGGCGGGCGAGCTGACAGACGCAACCTTGTTCCATCACGCCAGCGAAGTGTCTTTCAAGCTGGTTTCAGAGGCCGGTGGCGAAGCCATTGCCGACGTCGAGTGGACCGTCATGAGTGCCAATGGCGAAACGGTCTTCACCGATCGAGGCGCTTTCCCTTCGACAGTGCTGGCAGAAGGCGACTACTCCGTCCTCGCCAAGCAGGGTGAGCAGGTTTACAACCGCGAGGTCGAAATCGTGCCTGGCGGATCGCGCGAGATCGAAGTGCTGACCTCGGTCTATCAGGGCGGTTAGAGCCGCCCGCGCGCAAATTATTCTGCCTGCGGCTTGCGCCGCTCCGCACTTAGCCCCATTTGCCTGTCAAATGTTTGCCGGATAATTCTGGAGTCGAGAGAGCACGGCCGCGCATCTGCCTGGCCGGCGGACCATAGGGAGCAAGATATGTCCTTGAGCGTGACCAAGAAGCGCCGCCTCGCCGCGCTGGCAGCAGCCTGCCTCGCGAGCGTCGCCCTGCCGGCGGCGCCAGCCCTGGCGCAGAAGGTGAAGAACAAGACACCGGCCGCAGAGGCCAGTGCACCTTCAGTGGACGTCGTGGTCACCATTCCCAGCGTGGATACGGTTCAGTCCAATATGGACGCGGCCACCATCACCGACATTCTGAGCGGCAATCTTACCGAAAATGCCGAAGCCCTCGCTGCGCTCGACGCAGAGAGCATCAGCATTCCCGAAATCATCATCGCCATCACCGCAAAGACCGATGATGGGCCCGAGGTCGGCACGATGACGCTGACCAATCTGGTGTTGGAGGACGTTACGGATGGCGTGGCCGCGTCCATGCGGCTTGAGGGATCGAGCTTTGTCTCTCCCGAGGGCGACGCCGCGATGGGCGCCTCCGAGGCGAGCGCGGTCAATATCGCTGCCATCCTGGGCATCTACGGCCTCGTCAGCGCCGACCCGACCAGTGAGATGGAAACGCTCTACGCCGATTTCACGATGGAAGGCGGATCCTTCACATCCGAGGAGATCGCCTGTTCCATCGGGGCGATCAGCGTCGGCGAGGTTCGGGGGCGTCCGTTCGAAAGCTCGTTCACCGAGATCATGACGCTGGCGCAGACGCTTGAGGACAGTTCCGACGACGACATTACGCCGGAACTGCTCGGCAAGATCGTGCACATGTACGCCGACGTCCTGACCGCGTTCGAAAGCTCGCCTGCAACGTTCGATGGCATCGACTGTGCCGGAACGGACAACGATGGCAGAGACATCGCCTTTGCGCTGGGCAACGTGACCATGGGCGGCATGTCCCCCGGCATCTACCCGCAGATTTCGGTCGACGACATCACCATCGCGGCCGAAGAAGGCACGATGTCGCTCGCCAATTTCACCTTCAAGCAGTTTGACCTCAGCAGCGTCATCGCAACCCTTCAGCGGGCGCCGGAGCGGGTCGACGAGAGCTGGCTCGAGGCCAATGCCCGTGGGCTGGTGCCGTCATTCGAGGGCGTTTCGCTCAGCGGCTTTGCAATGGACATCGCCGACCCCGACAAGAACGACGAGCGGATCGTGGCCAATGTCGACGCGTTCGACCTCAGCCTCAAGGATTACCTCAACGGCATCCCTTCGGCGCTCGACACCTGGGCCAAGGGCATCAAGATCGCCCTGCCGCTCGACACCAATGATGAGCAGGTCCAGCAGCTGATCGACCTCGGCATCACCAATATCGACGCCGGTTTCCGCTTTGCCGCAGCCTGGAATGAAGAGACCAGCAATATCGACATCACTGAAATCTCGGTGTCGGGCGTGGACCTCGCAACGGTGGCATTGAAGGGCACGATCGCCAACGCCACCGAGGCGCTGTTCTCGCTGGATGAAAGCGAAGCCCTGATGGCCGGGATGGAGCTGGCTGTCAGCGCGCTGAGCGTCGATGTGCTGGACGCCGGACTGTCCGATATCGTGCTGGCCGTCGCCGGAGCCGAACAGGACATGGACCCCGCCGCCATGCGCCCGATCTTTGCCGGCCTGGCAGAAGGCACCGTTGTCGGCATGATGGCCGGCGTCGCCGATGCCGCCAAGCTTGGCTCGGCACTCGGTCAGTTCGTTTCTGGCAAGGCGAAATCGCTCAACATCAGCATCGAGGCCAAGGAAGCCCCGGGCCTGACCATGATCGATTTCATGATGGCCGAGGATGATCCGGCAACACTGCTGCAGAAGGTCAATATCGACGCTTCGGCAAAGTAATATTGAGTGCTGGATAGATTTTAGAGGGCGCTTCCGCGCCCTCTTTTTTTGGGCGGGGCTCGCAGATACCCCCTCCTGGCCTCCCCCTGATAGAGGGAGGGATCCGGCCGGTGGGCGCGGGCAATTTGAGAGCCACGATGGGCTCCCCCCTGACAGCGGGAGGTCGAGTGCGGGTTTCCCCCCGCGTGCGGCGCTTTGCTTCAGCGCACGGCTTTCTTCAAAACGTCCATGGCCCAGCCGAGAAGGGTGGTAGCCTTTTCAGGCGTTCCGGCCTCGACGTAGCACCGCAGTTCGGGCGCATTGCCCGACCCACGAAAATGTACGGTCTCGCCGCTGGCGAGGTGGAATTGCAGCCCGTCGATGGCGTTGACGCCAGCAATGGCATTGTCCCCGAACAGTTCGCTAGCATAGGCCGGGTCGATTTCGAGCCGCGAGAGGAAGGCGGCGCTGCGTTCGCTGGGGACGTCCTGCAGGCGGTCGGCGACGGCGATCTGCAGCGGCAGGTCGCGCACCAGCCGCGCCACGGAGATGTTCTGCTGCTGGGCAAGGCTGAAGACCGCCAGAATGGGCAGGATGGCGTCGCGCGTGGGCAAGGGAGCGAGCTCAAAACCCGGGCCGACGAAAGTGCCGCCATTGGCTTCAAAGCCAACAACCTTGTCACCGCCCGCCTCCATGCCGGCGACGACAAAGGGCGAGCCGACCCGCGTGCGGATGACGGCGGCAAAATAGCCGGTGCGCTCGATGGCCGAATTGGAGGTGACCGGCGTGACGACGGCGCGGGCACCAAGGAAACGGGCTGCCAGAAGTCCCAGCGCATCGCCGCGGACAAAAGTGCCCTCCCCGTCCATCAGCAGCGGACGGTCGGCATCGCCATCGGCGGAGACGATGGCATCGAGCTTGTGTTCGGTGAGCCAGCCCTTGAGCGGGGCAAAGAGCGCATCGGAAAAGGCCTCGGTGTCGACGGGCACGAAAACATCGCTGCGCCCGAGCGAGATTGTTTCCGCGCCGAGAGCGCGGAGCACCTGGCCGAGGAGGTCGCGCGAGACAGTCGAGTGCTCGAAGACGCCGATGCGCAGGCCCTTGAGCCCGTTTTCCGGGAGCAGCGCGACGCAGCGGTTGAGATAGGCCGCCTGGGTGACCGCGAATTCATTCTCGGCCGTGACGGCGGCCTCGGCGATATCGGCGTCGGAAAGCTGGGCGAGGATGCCCTGCTCGTCGGCCTTACTGATTTCGCCGGCGGGGGTGTAGAATTTGAGGCCGTTCCGGTCAGCGGGGATGTGGCTGCCGGTGATCATCACGGCGGCCGCCTTGGTGTCGAGGGCGCGCAGGGCCAGCGCGGGCGTGGCGACTTCGCCGCAATCGATGGGGGTGAAGCCGGCGTCAGAAATGGCGATCAGGCAGTCGCGGGCAATATCGGGGCTCGAGGGGCGCAGATCATACCCGACCAGCACACGACCAGCCTGCATCTGGCCGGAGGTTCGAAGGTGGCTGAGAAAGGCCGTGACATAGCGGCGGGCCGGCTGACCGGCGAGGTCGGTGACAAGGCCGCGGACGCCGCTGGTGCCGAATTTGAGACTCATGATGTGGCCCTTCTGGAGACGGTCAGTCGTCGCCGCGCGGCGCGCCGCGCAGGCGTTTGACATCGGAACGGATAGTCTTGCCCTCGAGCCGGCGCTTTTTCGAGGCGAGCGTGGGGCGGGTGGCGATGCGCGGTTTGGGCGGGTGGGCGCCTTCCCGCAACAGGGCGACAAGCCGCGCCAGGGCCTCGGCCCGGTTGAGCGGCTGATCGCGATGGGAGTTCGACGTGATGACGATGACGCCATCCTTGGTCAGCCGGCTGCCGGCCAGGGCGGCAACGCGCCGCTTCATCGCATCGGACAGATTGGGAGAGTTCTGCAGGTCGAAGCGCAGCTGGACCGCGCTTGCGACCTTGTTGACGTTCTGCCCGCCCGGCCCCGAGCCGCGCACGAAAGTTTCCTCGATCTCGGTGGGATCGATAGAGACGAAGCGGGTTATGGCAATGGGATCAGCCATGTCCCGCTCCTTTGTTAGCGCTTCCAGCGGCCGGTGAAATAGACTTCCTCGTCGTGGATGACGCGGCCTTTTTCGGTCGTCCGGAATTTTCCGGGCTGACCTTCGGCCTCTTCGACCCACTTCTTCTTGAGCATGCCGGCAAAGGTCTTTTCGCCGATATCCTTGAAGTCCTCAGGCCCGAGAGCCTTGTCCTCTCCCATATGGAAGAGGGCCTTCATCTCGCGATTGGACGGACGCTGCGGCATCAGGCGGCGACCTCTGCCTTCTGGCGCAGGTCCGGCGGTGTGCCTTCGGTCATGAGCGCGACGATGGCTTCCATTGCCGGCATGACCTTCTGGCCTTCGGTGCCGAGACGGCGGACGGAGACAGTGCCCTCCTCGGCCTCGCGCTTGCCGACCACAAACAGCAGCGGCACCTTGGCGACGGAGTGCTCGCGGACCTTGTAGTTGATCTTCTCGTTGCGCGTGTCGATCTCGGCACGAATGCCCGAGGCGCGCAGCTGGGCGACCAGCTTCTCGGCATAGCCGTCGGCTTCCGAAACAATGGTGGTCACCACGACCTGGGTCGGGGCCAGCCACATCGGCAGCTTGCCCGAGCTGTTCTCGATCAGAATGCCGATGAAGCGCTCGAAGCTGCCGAGCACGGCGCGGTGAAGCATGACCGGACGGTGCTTGGCACCGTCTGCGCCCACATATTCGGCATCGAGACGTTCGGGCAGGTTCGGGTCGACCTGGAGCGTACCACACTGCCAGTCGCGGCCGATTGCGTCGGTCAGCACGAATTCGAGCTTGGGACCATAGAAGGCGCCCTCGCCCGGGAAGACAACATAGTCGTGCCCGGCAGCCTTGCAGGCATTGCCCAGCGCGGCTTCGGCGCGATCCCAGCTCTCTTCCGAACCGATACGCTTTCCGGGGCGCGTCGAGAGCTTGATGCGCCAGCCCTCAAAGCCGAGATCGGCATAGACGCTGGCCAGAAGTTCGATGAACTTCTTGGTTTCGGCTTCGATCTGGTCTTCCGTGCAGAAGATGTGGGCGTCGTCCTGGGTAAAGCCGCGCACGCGCATGATGCCGTGCAGAGCACCGGACGGCTCATAGCGGCTGCACGCGCCGAATTCGGCCATGCGCAGCGGCAGATCGCGGTAGGACTTCAAGCCATGGTTGAACACCTGCACGTGGCAGGGGCAGTTCATCGGCTTTAGCGCGTTGATTGCCTTGGTCTTGGCATGCTCCTCGTCGACTTCGACGATGAACATGTTTTCCTGGTAATTGTCCCAGTGGCCCGAGGCTTCCCACAGCTTGCGGCTGACCACCTGTGGGGTGTTCACCTCGACATAGCCGTCGGCGCGCTGCTTGCGGCGCATGTAGTCCTGGAGCGCCACATAGATGCTCCAGCCCTTGGGGTGCCAGAACACCTGGCCCGGGGCTTCTTCCTGCATGTGGAAGAGGTCCATCTCGCGGCCAAGCTTGCGGTGATCGCGCTTTTCGGCCTCTTCCACCATGTGGAGGTAGGCTTCGAGCTCTTCCTTGGTCGCAAAGGCGGTGCCGTAGATGCGGCTAAGCACTTCGCGATTGCTGTCACCGCGCCAGTATGCACCGGCAACCTTGGTCAGCTTGAACGCCTGGCCGACGTCCTTGACGGAGCGCATATGCGGGCCGCGGCAGAGGTCGATCCACTGACCCTGCTTGTACATTTTCAGCGACTGATCGGCCGGGATGGCGTCAACGAGCTCGACCTTGAACTCCTCGCCCTTGGCGCGGAAGAAGTCCTTGGCCTGGTCGCGCGTCCACACTTCCTTGGTGAAGACGGCGCCGCGATCGATGATCTCGCTCATCTTCTTTTCGATGACGCGCAGCTCATCCTCGGTGAACGGGCCGGCTTCGCGATAGAAGTCGTAATAAAAGCCGTTGTCGATGACGGGGCCGATGGTGACCTGCGTATCGGGCCAGAGCTCCTGCACGGCTTCGGCGAGAACGTGGGCCGCGTCGTGGCGGATCAGCTCGAGCACGTCCTTGGAGCCGGAATCGCGCGTGACGAATTCCAGCGCGCCGTCGGCTTCGAGGGCGTCAGAGAGATCGGAGAGGACACCGTTCCAGCGCATGGCCACAGTCTTCTTGGCCAGGCTCTTGGAAATGCCATCAACGATGGCGGTGCCGGTAGTGCCACGCGGAAATTCGCGCACTGCACCATCGGGGAACGTCACCTTGATTGACATTTTTGATCTCCAGAAAAGGGTTGTCGCGCTGTCCGAATGGGCGCGAGGTCGACGGATTACCACGAATAGCCGGGATTTCCAGCCTTTACTTGCCAATCATGTCGGCAGTTCACTGAACTGGGGCAAATCGTCGTTGATCTCGTACCAGCTCGCCTTGGAGCCGACGAAGATATGAAACGAGGGCTGGATGGTTGGGGGATCGATCAAAGTGCCCATGGTCACATGGCCGTTTCCGTTGTCGGCAATGTAGGAATAGAGCAGCGACCCGCACTTGCCGCAGTGGAAATCGCGGCTGCCCTCCGCCTCCCCATAAAGCAGCAGATCATCTTCGCCCCGGACCAGACGGATACGGTCAAACGGGATGGAGGCCATTGGCTTGAATGCGGAACCGGTGGCGCGCCGGCACCGGGAGCAATGGCAGAAAACGCGGCGACAAAGGCATCTTCGACCTCATAGCCCACCGCGCCGCACAGACAGCTTCCCCTCAGCATGTGTCTTACCTCCAGCGGCCATACCGCCATGGTTGATACCAGCTGCCCGCTTCCGGCAGCGCCTCCGGAACTGGATCATACCCATGCGTGCCGCCCGGGCGACAGCGCCAGAATCGCGCCAATCCCATCCAGCCGCCCGGCCAGAAGCCGAAGCGCCAGATGCTGTCGCGGGTAAATTCAGAACAGGTCGGCAAATGCCGACAGGTGCGCCCGGCGAAGGCCGAGAGCGTGTAGCGATAAAGCGTGATGAGGAAAATGGCGGCCAGCTTGAACGGGAAATCCACCGCCTGCCAGAACGCTGCGATGATTCTCTTCATGAACCGGACGCACCAAGCGGTTGGGCTGATTCGATTTTTTCCAGTGCCGCAACCACTGCATCAAAGACGAGCAGCGTGGATGTGTGCCGGGCTGGAAAGTCGCGCACTGGCTCGAGATATCGCAAATCCGACCATTTTCCATTGGGTGGCGCGCCCTCGGCCCTGAGCATGGCATGCATGGCGTCACGGAGTGAGCGGAAGTCTGATGCGCTGGTGCCGACGATCTGCTCGGCAACGATCGCGGCACTGGTCTGGCCGAGTGCGCAGGCCGACACATCATGCCCGTAGGCTGTGATGACACCGTTCTCGAGCTGGATATCCACCTCGATCAAGGAGCCACAGACGCGGCTGACCTTTCGAGCGCTGGCATCCGGAGCGGCCAGCCGACCGGGCTGCGGCGCATTGCCCGCCAGTTCAAGAATCCGGTCAGAATAGAGCTCGCTCAGCGACATAATCGAAAAATTCTGCTTCTTGTTCCCATAGTCCTACCCTTCTATATAGGGTGTCGCCAGCAGAGCGTCACTGCATTCAATCTGCTCGACAGGTCCAGATCGATCACGCCCCCGTATAACAAGGCTGATTGCAACGCCCCCAAGGAGCCAGCCAGATGGATGTCCGCGCCAAGCCAATTTCCGCTGCGCCCTTGAGCGCGACCGCTCTGCCCCGGCCAACCCGTGAGGAAGCCGAACAGGCTGTCCGCACGCTTATCGCCTGGGCTGGAGATGATCCGACGCGCGAAGGCCTGCTGGAGACCCCTGCCCGCGTGACCAAGGCCTATGGCGAGCTGTTCGGCGGCTATACGCAGGATGCCAAGGCCGTTCTGGCCAAGACATTCAAGGAAGTCGGCGGCTACGACGACATCGTCTTTGTGCGCGATATTCCGTTCTATGCCCATTGCGAGCACCACATGGTGCCGTTCTACGGCAAGGCCCATATCGCCTATCTGCCGCATGATGGCGTCGTGGGGCTGTCCAAGCTGGCGCGCCTCGTTGACGTCTTCGCGCGCCGCCTGCAGACGCAGGAGACCATGACGGCGCAGATCGTCGACGCCATCAACGAAAACCTCGGCCCGCGTGGCGCCGCAGTGATGCTCGAGGCCGAGCACATGTGCATGACCATGCGCGGCGTGAAGGCCCACGACGTGATGACAATCACCCACCGCTTTACCGGTGTGTTTGCAGAGGACCGCGTCGAGCAGGACCGGTTCTTCGCCATGGTCAATCGCCGCTAAGGAGTTTCAACCCCATCGTTTCCTGCTACGTTTGGAGCGGGGAACCTGGAAGATGAAATTGCGGACAACTATTGGTGCTGTCATCGCCCTAATGGCGATGACTCTTCCGGCGCCGGCGCAGTCCTCGATCAGCAGCGCCAGCGGAGCTGCTCATCTCGGCAGCTATACGGCTTATATTGGCGACCACGACCTCTACAACTCGGATGGCGCCCGACTTAACCAGCCTTGGCAGGTCATCCGACAGGACCGCGCCAATTATCATCGCTTCCGCATACGTGACCGTGCAGACGAGAGCGACGACTTTTTCTCCGACGCTTCAAATCGAGCCACCATGGAGCGCATGTTGCGCAACGGAACGATTGCAGGCTCAGCCGGTCGAGCGATTGTGCGCGGCGGGTTGCTGGTTCAGGTCGACATCTATCGGTCAGGGGGCAAAGATTGGATTGAGATCACAGTGCTCGATTAGCCTTCCAAGGACAAAGGCGATCAAGCGAGGCCCCTGGCGACATGGCAGAGCTGTATTGCCTGATGTGAGATTGCAGCATGTCCATTGTCGCCAAAATGCTCTGGGTCCTCGAAAGCCGCTCACGCGAGCCGCTTGGCCTGGATGAGCTGGCGGATGTGACCGGCCTCTCCAAAAGCTATCTCTCCCGCGTCTTTCCCCTCGTGACCGGATATTCGGTCACGGCCTATCTGAGGGCACGGCGACTGAGCGAGGCCGCACGCCAATTGGCCCAGGGCGCTCCCGATATTCTCTCGGTGGCGCTGGAGGCAGGCTATGGCTCGCATGAGGCATTCACCCGCGCCTTCCGCGATCAGTTCGGCATGACGCCGCAAGCTGTTCGCCAGAGACGCAATCTGGATGGCATTTCTCTCGTGGAGCCTCAGAGAATGGATCGACAAGCACAAGTCACACTCGAGCCGCCCCGGTTCGAAACTCGCCCCATCACGTATTTTGCCAGCATCTCCGAGCGGCACCGGATGGACAACCCCGCCGGCCTCCCCGGCCAATGGCAACGCTTCCAGCCCTATATCGGGCATATCGACGGCGCCATTCCCGGCGCCGCCTATGGCATTATCGGCGACATGTCCGATGACCACTTCGAATATGTGGTGGCCGTTGAAATGCGCGCCGGAGCGGAAACACCGGCGGATCTCGAACAGATCTCGGCTCCGGCGCTCAAATGGGCGCGCTTTGCCCATAAGGGGGATTTGTCCACCCTGCGCGCAACCATCGGCGCTGCGGAAGCGTGGCTGACACGCAATGGGTATGAAGCCAGCGAGGCGAACTATAGTTTCATCGAATATTACGGACCCGGCTTTGACGCCCGCACCGGCAGCGGGGACATAGAGATCTGGTTCGGCCTCAAGAGCTGAAGCACTGGCGTAAATCCATGATGCGCGCTAGAGCCTCGCTGCCAAGCCAGGGGTGCGCATCATGACAACAGCATTTGCAGATCCGAAATCGTTGACCCACGAGGAGCTCGAAGAAGGCACGGCCTTCGCCCCGCGCTTTGACGACAAGGGCCTGATCACGGTTGTGACCGTGGAAGCCGGCAGCAAGGATGTGCTGATGGTTGCCCATATGAACGCCGAGGCGCTGGCGCTGACGCTTGAGACTGGCATCGCCCACTACTGGTCACGGTCGCGAAATTCGCTCTGGAAGAAGGGCGAGACCTCCGGCGAACTGCAGGAAGTGGTGGAGATCACAACCGATTGCGATCAGGACTGCCTGGTGATGAGCGTGCGCCAGACCGGGCGCGGTGCGGCCTGCCACACCGGCCGAAAGAGCTGTTTTTATCGCCGCGTGACGCTGCAGGACGGCAAGGCCGGTCTCGAAGACACCGGCCTGCCCCATCTGTTCGACCCCAAGGCGGTCTACGGCGGCTGAGGCCGCCTGTCTACGGCGGCTGAGGCCGCCTAGCCCTGCGCCTGGGTGCGGGAGCGCCGCTCGAACAGGCCGACCATGAAGAAACCGGCGATAAAGCCGCCCAGATGCGCCTGCCAGGCAATGCCGAGGCTCGTGCCCATGAGCAGTGGCGCGAGCGGCACGGCGGCGTTGAGCACCAGCCAGATCAGGGTGAAGAATCGCGACCGCGAATCCGCGAAGACTTCGCGCACACTGGCGAGGCGTCGGCCGAGCACGATTCTCTCCCCGGTCTCGGGATGGCGCGTCCACAGCACCGGCTGGAAGATGAAGCGTACGGCCGCGCCGGTCAGCCCGGCGACGCCGCCCGATGCGCCGATGAGAAAAATCCCCTCGTAGAGCGAAGTCAGGGTGAAGGCGGCGGCACCGGCTGCGGCGGACAGGAGAAAGATCGCCAGCATGGGCCCTGCCCCGTAGCGACGCGCCACCGGCGTTGCGAAGATGACCAGCCAGGCGACATTGATCAGCAGATGGTCCCAGCCGCCGTGGATAAAAGCATGGGAAAACGGCGTCCAAAGCAGCGGAATGAGATAGCTCGGGTCCTGCTGTGCCAGAAGGATACGCAGGGGCTGATAGGCGAACCAGACATAGAAATCCGCCAGCCCCTGGGGGTTAAGCGCCATGGTTGACGCCAGGTGAACGGCCACCAGCACCCCAACCAGCGCGGTGATCGAACCGGGCAGCAGGAAGATCGGCTCACGCTCGGGAGAAGGCCGGTTCTCCGGGCCTTGACCTGGATCAGTCATGGGTTTGGTCCTTTCACGCCGGCACTGTACCGCGCTCTTTCGCCTTATCCACATTTGGGACACCGGCGTTAACCTTAATTAATGTTTAAGCGGGAAATCACCCCGCCATTTTGCCATTCTGGGATTCGCGGCGCAGCGTTCCAAGGGGGAGCGCAACAGCCGGCTATTCTTAGCGGGTCCTTACGATGCAGATGACGAGCACCACAACGCTCTACAATTACTGGAACTCGATTCGTGGGGCCCGGAGCGCTCCCGACCGCAAGGATATCGACCCTACCCGTATCCGCGAAGCGCTGGCGAACACTTTCATCCTCGAACTGGATGAGAGCGACAAGTTCTCGTTCCGCCTCGCCGGCTCGCACCTGTGCACGAGCTATTGCCGCGAGCTCAAGGGTCGCTCCTTCTCCGCGCTCTGGCACGATCGCGACAATGACGCGATGGAAACGCTCGTCCGCGCCGTGACCGAAGACCATGCCGTGGCGCTCGTCACCTTCCAGGGCTCGACGGCGCTGCACACCAAGGTGACCTTCGAAACCATCCTGATGCCGCTGCGCCACAATGGCTCGACCCACACCCGCATCCTCGGCGCCATGACGGCGGTCGACGAGCCCTACTGGCTCGGCGTGCAGCCGGTGGTCGAACAGCGCATCACCGGCCTCCGCCTCATCTGGCCCGACGACATGGCCGAAGAGCAGGATCACATCCGCGAAGCCGTCAGCAATGTGGTCAATGACGTGTCCTTTGCCCCGTCAGCGCCGAACAATGGCATGCCGACCACCGTCTTCGGTCGCACTGCACGCCGCTATGCGCATCTGGCGGTTATCGACGGCGGCCGCAACTGATCTGCGGGCCCGCCCGGGCTTATTGCGGGGCGGGCCGATACCATGCGTTAACCAAGACCGAATAGCCTGTCTTGCGGAACTTCCCCAAGACTGAAACCGGTTGCGCATGCTTAGTGACGATATTCCTTCATCGCAATTTGCGCCGACCGCTCGCCCGCGAGCGGCGGAGGGCCGCTTTCAGCGTGTGAAAGTGTCCATTCTGGGTCGCTATATGCTGGCGGACCGCCGCGAATTCCCCTGCCAGATCCTCGAGATGTCGCCAGGCGACGCTCTGGTGATCGCCCCGATCCCCGGGATCGTAGGGGAGCGCATCATCGCTTACCTCGACCATCTCGGCCGCATCGAGGGCACGATCCTCAGCCAGGTCGACGGTGGCTTCACCATGGATATCGCCGCCACCCCGCGCAAACGGGACAAGATGGCAGCGCAGCTGACCTGGCTGGCCAACAAGGATCTGCTCAACCTGCCCGAAGACCGGCGGCATGAGCGCGTTGTCCCCGACATCCGCCATTCGAGCGTCGTGCTCGACGATGGCCGTCGCTACAATTGCAAGATCATCGATATTTCGCTCTCCGGCGCCGCCATCGAACTCGATGTGCGCCCGGCCATGGGCACGCCGATCACCATCGGCCGCATGCGCGCCCGCGTCGTGCGCCATTTCCAGAACGGGGTCGCGGTCGAATTTGCCTCCGCCCAGGAAATGCTCAATGTGGTGCAGCAGAACCTGCGCATCCACTAAGCCAGGAATTCATCGCAGAAGCTTGAAGCTCCGGACGTCAGTGTCCGGGGCTTTTTTCATGCCCGGGCGGACGTGGTGAATCCAAGCTTACCAGACCGGATAAAACACGCATAAAAACTAAGCGGCAGTTTTTCTTCCGGGGCAAGTTGCCCCCAATAGCGTGGTCTCCATCAGGGAGACTACCCAATGGCATTCAATATCAAGGGCCTGCTGGCCACGGCGATCGCAGGACTGGGCCTCATGTCCAGCGCCCCTGCCGCACTGGCGATGGACTTCACCAATGTCGCCTATGTGCAGGTGGCGAGCGGCAACACCTCCATCCCCGTCGGTCATCTCGAATTCTGCCGGGCCCGTCCTGGCGAGTGCCAGAGCAATGACCAGATCGTGCCGGCGATGTCGCTGACAGACGCCAACTGGCAGCAGCTGGTTTCGGTCAACGCCCATTTCAACCAGACCATCGTTCCGGCAACAGACCGCGACCTCTACCAGGTCGAGGAATTCTGGACCTATCCGACGAGCGGCTATGGCGATTGCGAAGACTATGCGCTAGCCAAGCGTCGCGCCCTGATCGAGGCGGGCTGGCATCCGAGCACGCTGATGATCGCCGTGGTGCGCCAGCAGGACGGCAGCGGCCATGCCGTGCTGATCGCCCGCACCGATCGTGGTGACCTTGTGCTCGACAATCAGGAAAGCCTGATCCGCGTCTGGAACGAAACGCCCTACAAATTCCTCAAGCGTCAGTCGCAGGCCAATGCCGGCCAGTGGGTCGACATGCTCGACGACCGCATCGTGGCGGTCGCTGCGACGCAGTAAGAGTTTCCGGGCCCCGCCCTACTACCCTGATAGGGGCTTGAAGAACGAAGCCGTCAGCGCCCGCCAATGCGCTGTCGGCTTTGTTGTTTTCAGATTGTCGCGTTTCCGAACCGCAACGCAACGACCAGCTTTTCCGGAAATGCTCCTAGAACCGGAGGGCCAGATAGACGCTCATGATGAAGAGCCCGGTGACGAAGGCCCAGCCAAAGGCGACGACGGCCGAGATCAGCGCCGAGGTCATCGACAGTGTGCCGCCGCTTTCCTGTCGCCAGCCCATCTGCAGCATGATGTAGGGCCCGCAGACCACGCTCATCACCAGATGCCCGACCGCCCCGAGAACGGTGCGGCCATCCATGCGCAGCATCGCCTCCTGCCGCGACAGCCACTGATAGAGATGGGTTCCGGCGCCAGCCACGGACAAGCCTACGCACATGATGAAAGCGGCCAGCAAGAGTTCGCGCGTCATCCCTGTCATCCCCGCGTGAAGTCGACCCACCGACGGATCGCACACTTAACGATTTGGTAACCATATTGCCGCTCCTATGAACTGTCATCTCCCGGCAGCAAACTTGGTTAACGCACGGCCATGCCCGCATCGCCCCTGCCCGCAGCGCCCAATACCGGCGCCGGTCACATCGCCTATAATCTCGCGGGTATCTCGGTCATCGTGCTGATGATGGCGGTCGGGCTCGCCTATGTGGTGGATATGGCGGGGCGCAATGGAGCAGACGGTAAGGGCAACGGCGCGAGTGCCATCACCCAGACCATCGGTGGACGCGATCTGACGATTCCCGAAAACTGGTTCCGCTATGGCGAACAGATGCGCCCGGGCTTCGTCACCCAGATCGATCTCGATGTTGCCGTCACCCTGCCCGGCTTCGACCTGCCCGTGCCCGTCAACGTCACCATCCTGCCGCGCAGCCGCGCACGCGCCAGCAGCGTGCTGCTCGACGCGGTCTATCTGCATCAGTTTGACGACGGAATGGTGAGTGGCGTGCCCGGGCTCGTTGGCAAGCCGCTCAAACATGGCGCGGGCTATGTGGGGGAGACGGTGTGGTATGACGCGCTGTCGCCCAACCCGTTTGTTGCCAAATGCGCTGCGCCGATAGAGTCGGGAAAGCCTGCACGCTGTCTGCGCACGGTGCAATTATCATCCGGCCTTGCGGCTATCTATGGATTTGACGGTGCGGCGCTGGCGGGCTGGCGGGATTTTGACGCGGCCATGGCGCTTCGCCTCGAAACAATCGGGGCGCTTTAGGTAAGCCAGGGGCGGTGACGCATTTGCGCACACCGCCGGCAATGGCTCAGTCCAGATCTTCGAGGTCGATATCGAGGATGGACATCGAGAACATGTAGGACTTGTCGCCGTCCTCGTCGTCCGCATGAATCAGGCCGATCGACTCATCACCGATGAAGACCTCGACGGAGTCATTGAGCTTGGGGCGCGGGCGCACGTCGATGTTCTTGTTGTTGAATGTGCGCTGCAAAAAGGTCTGCAGCTTGATGATTTCGGGATGGTTCACGAGAGGGTCCTGACGTTGTTATTGGCCGGCAATCTAGTGGCTGGCCAAGCGCTGACAACCCCCGGCGCGGCCATTTTATCGGTAACAAACCCGGCGCGGCCCTTGCCTCGACCTCAACCGTTTGTGTCGTGGACGAGGACCATCTGGTCCATGATGAGCGCTGGCTGTGCACAACCGGCCTCACCGATCACCTTGGCCGGAACACCGGCGACAGTCGTGCGCGGCGGCACTTCCTTGAGCACCACGGAGCCTGCGCCGATGCGCGAGCAGTCGCCCACGACGATATTGCCCAGCACCTTGGCGCCGGCACCGATGAGCACGCCATTGCCGATCTTGGGGTGACGATCCTGATCAGACTTGCCCGTGCCGCCCAGCGTCACGTTCTGCAGCATGGAGACATTATCGCCAACGACTGCGGTCTCGCCGATCACGAGGCCCGTCCCGTGATCGAGCATGATGCCGCGGCCCATGGGGACCGCCGGATTGATATCGACCTGGAACACCTGGCTCGACCGGCTCTGGAGATAGAGCGCGAAGTCGCGGCGACCGGCGCGGAACATGGCGTGGGCAAAGCGATGCGTCTGGATCGCCTGATAGCCCTTGAAGAACAGCAGCGGCTCGACGGCGCGGTGACAGGCCGGATCGCGCTCCATCGTCGCGGCGAGGTCGGCACGCGCCGCTTCACCGATGACGGGGTTGTCCCGCAGCACCTCGACCAAGGTCTGGCGGATGATATCAGCTGAGACATCCTCATGGCCGAGACGGGTTGCCAGGCGATGCGCCAGCGCGTCTTCGAAGCTGTCGTAGTTGAGAATGGTGGAGAGAACGAGATTGGCCAGCGGCGGTTCTGCGTCCAGAATCTGCTGCGCGCCCGCGCGAACGGCTTCCCAAACGGGATCGACCGTCTGAATTTGCGAGGTCTTCTTCGCACTGCTGCTCATGGCGCCAGTCTCCACTTCATCGAGAAGTGACGATATAAGCCATTCTCTTGCCCAAGACAAAGCCCCGACGGTGGGTTTGGTTCACGTTCTTTACGCGGGAGAGAAATTTCTTCCGAGAAAAGCCAGCGCAGCTTCCTTGAACTTGGTGTCGCCGGTGGCGCGCATATGGTCCCTACGGGGAATCACAAAGGCTTCACCGGCGGGCAGGAGTTCCGCCAATTGCTCGGGTGGACCGGCCATCTCGTCGGCCTCGCCGACCGCGACCAGCACCGGCACCTCGATCCGGCGGACATCGGCACGGAACATGGGCTGGCGCGACGTCTCCATGCAGGCCGCAAGGGCTTCGCGATCCGAGCCGGTGTGATCGGCAAAGATTCGGAACTGGCGGGCCGTGGGGTGGGTCAGGCCGGCCAGCGCCGGTGCCCGCAGGCCGGCGATGATGTCATTGCCGTCGGTCAGCCCATTGATGAGGTTCATACCCATGCCGCCGAAGATCGCGGCGACGACGCGCTCGGGATGGTCGTAGGCGAGAAAGGCGGCGATCCGCGCGCCCATGGAATAGCCGAGCAGCGCCGCCCGTTCGATGCCCAGATGATCAAGCAGCGCCAGCGCGTCGTCTGCCATCATGTTGGGGTAATAGGCGTCCGGGTCATGCGGCTTTTCGGAGGCGCCATGGCCGCGATTGTCGAGCGTGATGGCGGTGTAGCCCGCATCGACAAGGGTCTGGACCCAGCCGGTATCGATCCAGTTGACCTTGCCGCTCGAGGCGAAGCCATGGATGCACAGCACCGGCGGGCCATTGCCGGCCGCTTCATAGGCAAGGGAGAGACCACTGGTTTGAAAGACGGGCATGGGAAGGTCCTTTCGCGGTGCCATGTTTAGCGGGCCGGACGGCGAAGGACCAGAGGGGCTGAGCAGGCAGCGGGCCGCGCCTCTGCATCAAAGACCCAGAGCGCCCCTTTTCATCCCGGCTCGGCTTGGCTATGGTCCGCGCAAAATCCCGACCTCACAGGTTTTGACCATGGCACACGGTTCCACGCCTCACTTCCACAATTCCACCGGCCTTGCCCGTATCGAGATCGGCTCGAAGGAATTCAAGTGCGTTGGCGCCCTGCCCCCGTTCGACCACCCGCACATCTACCTCGACATGGGCAAGGACGATGAGATCGTCTGCTCCTATTGCTCGACGCTCTATGTGTACAAGGCCGAACTCGGCGGCGGACATGCGAACCCGGCTTCCGCGGTGTTCACGGACGCTGCCGCCTGAGTTAGTCCCATGCCCGCCCTGGGCCGTAATTATATCATTGCGGGCGCCGGCATCACCGGCCTGACCCTGGCGCTGACGCTGGCCAAGTTCGGCGCCAATGTGACCGTGCTCGAGCGCGCCGAAGCCTTGCAGGAGTTCGGCGCCGGTATTCAGGTCAGTCCCAATGCCCGGCGCATCCTCGACCGGCTTGGCCTCAGCGAGGCATTGTCCCTGAGCAGCCTCGAACCGCTCGCCCTCGACACCTACGCCAGTGGCGCGACGAAACCCCTGGTCAGTCTTGAACTCGGACCGCTCATGCGCGAGCGGTTTGGGGCGCCCTATGCGGTGATGCACCGGGCCGATCTTGCCGAGGCGCTCTACAAGGCGACGCGGCGCTTTGCTAATATCGATGTGCTCTTTGGCGTGCGCCACTGGGATGCCCGTTCGGATGAGCGCGGCGTTGCAGTGGATATCGAGCGGGCCAGCGGCCAGACCCAGACCCTTCGGGCGCTCGCGCTGCTGGGGGCCGATGGGGTGCATTCTCAAACGAGGCAAGCAATCCTCGGCGGCCCGGCCGCAGCCTTTGGCGGACGCGTTGCCTGGCGTACGCTGGTGCCCTTCGAAGCCGTTGCCGGGCAGATCGCCATGGATCGGGTTTCGGTGTTTTTCAGCAGCGGCCATCATCTGGTCTGCTATCCCCTGCCGCACCGTAAGCAGGTCAATCTGGCGATATTTTTGCCCGGCTCGGCCGATAAGGCGCAGGCCTTTCCTTCCGTGCGGACACGTGGCGGGCCGATCGTTGCGCTGATGAATGCGGCGGGCGACAGCTGGACGCCCTGGCCCTTGCACACCGTGACCACGCCGATCTGGCACAGGGGCAATATCGGCATCATTGGCGATGCCGCCCATGCCATGGTGCCATTTCAGGCACAGGGGGCGGCAATGGGCATTGAAGATGCCGCCGTACTGGCGCCGCTGTTGGTGGAAAGCCAAGGCGCCGAAGCCGCTCTCGCGCGCTTTGCCAGCCTTCGACAGCCACGCGTGGCAAAGATTTCCGCACTCTCGGCCAGCAATGGCCGCATTTTCCATATGCCATGGCCGCTGTCGCTGGGTCGCAATATGATCATGCGGCTTCAGGGGCGCCGTGCGCATCTGCGCCGGCTGGGATGGATTTATGGGCACGATGTAGGCAATGGTCCTGCGCATTCGTGACTTTTCGGGGATTGCCTTGCGCCATGCGCCCGTGTCAATTGCGGCCAAGGCCACTGACGGAACGAAGGGATCGATAACCGCATGCAATCTGCGACGCGCTCCCGACTAACCCTCACGTGCATTCTCGTGACTATCCTGCTCGACATGATCGGCGTGGGCATCATTGTGCCCGTTCTGCCCGAACTGCTCGAGGAGTTGACCGGCGGCAGCGTGGCCCAGGCGGCCGTGATCGGCGGCTATCTCGTTTTCGCCTATGCCTTCATGCAGTTCGTGTTTTCGCCTGTGCTCGGCAATCTCTCGGACCGGTTCGGGCGGCGTCCAATCCTGCTGGCGTCGCTCCTGGGGCTGACTTTCGACTACCTGATGATGTCGATCGCCCCCTTCGTCTGGTATCTCTTCATCGGGCGCATCATTGCCGGTATCGCCGGCGCGGCCCTCGCCACGGCCACCGCCTATATGGCCGACATCACCCCGCCCCATAAGCGCACGCACCGCTTTGGCCTCATTGGCGCGGCCTTTGGGCTCGGGTTCATCATCGGCCCGGTGATCGGCGGCGAGCTCGGCGAATTTGGCCCGCGCGTGCCGTTCTACGCAGCGGCTGGTCTCGCCTTCGCGAACTTCCTCTTTGGTCTCTTCGTTTTACCGGAAAGCTTGCCAAAAGCCTCGCGCCGCAAGTTTGACATCCGCCGCGCCAATCCACTGGGCGCTGTGCTGGCGCTGCGGAAATATCCGTCCGTGCTGTGGCTGCTCGGTGTGCTCTTTTTCTTCCAGCTTTCGGCGCAGGCACTGCCGACTGTGTTCTCCTATTTCACCGTGGAAGTGTTCAATTTCAGCTCCTCGATGATCGGTCGCACGCTCGGCGGCTTTGGGCTGGGCTTCGCCATCAGCCAGGCGGTGATCGCCGGACCGCTCTCCAAGGGCATTGGCGAGCCGGCTGTGGCCATGATCGGGCTTCTGGCCGCCGTGGCTGCCTTTGCCGGCGTTGGGATGTCCGGCGAGGTCTATCAGCTCTACCTCTTCATTCTCGTGGGGACGGTCAGCGGGCTGGCGCCTCCGGCGATCAATGGCGTGCTGTCGCGCCAGGTGCCCGACAACAGCCAGGGCGAACTGCAGGGCGCGGTCAACGCCGCAAGCTCGCTGGCGACCATTATCGGCCCGCTCGCCGCCACGCAGATCTTTTCCTACTACACCACGACGCCCGAGACGCACGGCTACTTCCCCGGTGCGCCCTTCGTGGCCGCCAGCGTGAGCGTGGCCCTGGCGCTGATTCTCTTCGGCTTCACCGCCTGGCGCTTTGAGCTGGGTCGCCGCCCGAGCATCGCCGACCACCCGCACACACCCGAGATGGCTCCGCCGGGCCAGGTGCGCGTGCCACCGCTCGAAGACGATCCGGACACACGCTGACGGGGCAACACGCCCGCTCTCTGCTTCGTGACTGCCCAGCAGCGCCGAGCTGGCGCAGACTGCTCCCCGATGCATCCATGCAACGAGAGGAGGCAGTCATGGCCCTCAGTGGAATTGGCCGTCGCACCACCGTATTGGCGGGCGCCCTGATCGGCGCGACAACGCTCGCCGGCACCGCCCTCGCCCATCACGGCTGGAGCTGGGCGGAAGCCGGAATGATCGAACTCACCGGCACGATTTCGTCGATCACCATTGCCCCGCCCCATCCGATCATCGAGGTGGACGCCGATGGCGAAATCTGGACGGTGGAGCTGGGCAATCCCGGCCTGACCGAGCGCTCTGGCTTTGTCGAGGGTGTGGCTCAAGTGGGCGAGGAAATCATCGCGCTTGGCAATCGCGCCGAGGACGGCTCGACCCGCATGAAGGCGGTGCGCATCACCATCGGCGAGGACGTCTACGACATTTATCCCGACCGCATTCCCGCCGAATAGACGATGTGGGAGGCTCTGTCTCTGTGGCCGGGCGCCGTAGCGATGCGGCAGTCCTCGACGCTTTATATTTTCGTGAACGCCGGCCACATTCTTGCGATCGGGCTGATCCTCGGCCCGGTGCTGGCGCTCGACGCGCGGCTCCTGGGCCTTTTCAGGCAGGTACCGCTCAGCGTGATCGGGCCCTATCTCGCCAACACCGCCAGGCTCGGCGTCGCGCTAGCCCTTATGACCGGCGCGGCATTGTTTTCGGTACGGCCGGCCGATTACATCAACAATTTGGCCTTTCTCATAAAGCTCGGCATTGTGGCGCTGGCAATTGCGAACGCCGTGCTGATCAATCGTGGGCGGGGATGGCGGGATGCCACCGCCGGAAAAGACATCGCCGCCAGCCTGCAGATGCAGGCGGTGGCGAGTGGTGCATTGTGGATCGCGGCCCTGGTGGCGGGCCGCTGGATCGGGTTTCTCTAGCCCTAGGTCGGCGACTTAGTTCCCGAGCGTCGACGGCCAGGTGCCGTGCAGATCCTTGCCGCGACCGACGATCTCAAAGCCGTGGGCGCCGAAGAAATCGCGCTGGCCCTGCGTGAGATTGGCTGTGCCGAGCGCCTGGCGGTAGCTGTCGAAATAGCTCAGCGAGGCGGACAGGCAGATCATCGGGAATTCGCCAACGGCCGCGGCGGCCACAACCTTGCGCAGCGCCGGGTGGCTGTCCTTCATGATCTCGACGAAGTCGGGAACGACAAGCAGGTTGACCGCTTCGCCCTTGGCATAGGCCGAGCTCATCTGGTCGAGGAAGCGCGAGCGGATAATGCAACCGGCGCGCCAGATCTTAGCAATCGTGGCCAGCGGCAGCGACCAGCCGAATTCTTCCGAGGCCTTGGCGATGACGGCAAAGCCCTGGGCGTAGGACACGATCTTGCCGGCGAGGAGCGCCTTTTCAAGATCTTCCAGCGTCACATCTGTCTTGGCGCGGTTGGGCTTGCCATAGATAGCTTCGGCAGAAACGCGCTCATCCTTGCGGGAGGAGATGGAGCGGGCAGCGACGGCGCCCTCGATGGCGGTGGCAGGCACGCCCATCTGCTGGGCGACAACGGCGGACCACATGCCGGTGCCCTTCTGGCCGGCCTTGTCGAGGATGAGATCAACCAGCGGCTGGCCGGTTTCGCCGTCGACGGCGTCCAGCACGTGCCCGGTGATTTCGATCAGGTAGGAATTGAGCGGACCCTTGTTCCATTCCTTGAAGACTTCAGCGCAGGCCTTTGGCGTCATGCCCAGACCGTCACGCATCACGCCATAGATCTCGGCGATCATCTGCATGTCGCCATATTCGATCCCGTTATGGATCATCTTGACGAAATGGCCGGCGCCACCTTCGCCCAGATATGCGCAGCAGCTTTCGCCATTGAACTGCGCCGCAATGGCGGTGAGGACCGCCTCAGCATTGTGCCACTGCTCCTTGGAGCCGCCGACCATGATCGACGGGCCGTGGCGGGCACCCTCTTCACCGCCGGAAACGCCGACGCCGAGATAGCCGATATTCTTGGGCTTGAGGTAGTCGAAGCGGCGCTGCGTGTCGGTATAAAGCGAGTTGCCGCACTCGATGATGGCATCGCCCGGCTCGAGATGGGGCAGCAGCTGCTCGATCATGTCGTCGACCGGCTGGCCGGCCTTGACCATGATGATGATGGAGCGCGGTGCCTTCACCGTCTGCACGAAGTCGGCAAGGTCATATTTCGGGATGGTCTTGCCATCCAGGCCCTGCGCCTTGGCATCGGCCATGTGCTCATCGATGCGGCCGGCCGACCGGTTGTGGACGGCCACGGTGTAGCCCTTTTCGGCGATGTTGAGCGCCAGGTTGGAACCCATTACCGCCAGGCCAATCAGGCCGATATCCGCAGTCGACATACATACAGTCCTTCCGAAGACAAATTCTGTCCAGTCAAGCGCACAATGGGCGCGACACGTGCGGCAAATGACCACAATCTGACCGGAGATGAAAGGCCTTGGAATGCATTAATTGGCGAAAACCGCCATCTTGTATGGAAGATTTAACGCTTGGCTTGCATTCCGTTCGCCCCACTGGATAAGTGACGTCACACTTTACGTGGGGGGCCAATTGAATGCTGCTGTCTAACCCATTTGACCTTTCAGGACAACGTGCGCTGATCACCGGGTCGAGCCGCGGGCTGGGCTTTGCCATGGCGCGAGGACTTGCCCAGGCGGGGGCGAGCGTAGTGCTCAATGGTCGCGACAATGTCTCGCTGGGCAATGCCGCAGCCGATCTCGCAGCGGAAGGCGCCAATGTGACGGCGCTAGCCTTTGACGTGACCAGCCCAGACAGTGTCGAGGCGGCGATCGAGCACTGCGAGAGCGAAATCGGCCCGATCGACATTCTGGTCAACAACGCGGGCATACAGATTCGCGGGTCACTGGAGAATTTTCGCCACGACGATTTCGAGCGCATGCTGTCGGGCCATGTGGTCTCGGCCTTCAGCGTCAGCCAGATGGTCGCGCGGCACATGATTGGCCGCGGACGGGGCAAGATCATCAACATCTGCTCGGTGCTGACCAATGTGGCGCGCCCCACGGTTGCGCCCTATAGTGCGGCAAAGGCGGCAATCGCCAATCTGACACGCGGCATGGCGGCGGACTGGGCCCCCAAGGGGCTCCATATCAACGCCATTGCGCCCGGCTATTTCAAAACCGAACTCAACCAGGCGCTGATGGCCAATCCAGAATTCAATGCCTGGGTCGAGAACCGCACACCCATGGGGCGCTGGGGAGACGTCGCGGAACTGGGACCAGTGGCCGTGTTCCTCGCCTCCAAAGCCTCCAGCTATATCAATGGACACATTCTTTATGTCGATGGCGCCTTCACCGCAGTCGTTTGAGCCCGCCCGCATCATCATTGTGATGGGAGTCAGCTCTTCGGGCAAATCCACCGTGGGTGCAGCGCTCGGCCGGGCTCTGCACGCGCCTTTTCTCGATGGCGACAAATATCACCCTGCCGCCAATGTCGAGAAAATGCGGGCCGGCACGCCCCTCACCGACGAAGATCGCTGGCCCTGGCTCGAGGCTCTCAGCGCCGCGCTCAAGGAGGCCGCCGATGGCAAGAAGGGTGTTGCTGTGGGTGCCTGCTCCGCGCTCAAGCGCAGCTATCGCGACTTCATCACCGAAAAGGCCGGCGAGCCGGTGCTCTTCGTCTATCTGCAGGGCAACCGCGAAATCATCGGCGAGCGCATGGCCAAGCGCAGCCATGAGTATATGCCCACGAGCCTGCTCGACAGCCAGTTCGCGACACTGGAAGAGCCCGATCCGGCGCGTGAGAATGTGCAGATCGTGCCGGTCACCGATCCGGTCAACCGGATCGTGACGACCGTCACGGGCACGCTCACCCACCTCAAGAGTTTCAAGCGCTGGCAGTAGCTCAGTCGGCGGAGCGCGCCCGGGTCAGCCAGACGCGGCCGCGCGGCGACAGATCGTAGCCGATCACGAGGCTCTCGGTGAGGCCGAGTGCCTTCAGCCGGCGCACGCTGTTCTTGAACTTGACCTTTTCCATGCCGAGGGTTTCGGCCAGCTCATTCGCAGGCACACCGGGGCCCTCTTGGATGAGATCAAGGGCGCGGCGGGTCCACGGATTGCCGCCGTCCATGCGGGCCAGCGTCTGGGAGATTTCATCGAACTCGGCGTCCGACAGCGCGTCGCTTTCGCGCAGCGCCACGCGCGGGTCCTCACCGAGATAGTGAAGGCGGATGCGGTAAAGCGTGCCCTCGCGCTTGCCCAGCATTGCATTGAGTTCGTCGCGCCCTGCAAAACCGGCGCGCGCCAGATCTTCAGGATCGACCGTCTTGATGCCAACCACATCCACCGCGTCGATGGCCAGGATCCCGGCAGAGGTCACGAGGGTCCCGCCGGCCTTTACCGTCGGCTTCTCCCAGCGCCGAAACGCCGTGTCGACCTGTCCGGATACGATAGCCTCTAGGTCTTCGGCTGTGATCAGCATGGTCGTGTCTCCGTTCGAATCGTGGCCTGCACATCAGGCATGGTTGGCTGTCCCTTACGCCAAAGCCGCCGTATCGCCCACCTCTGGCAGCCCATTCTGTCTCGTGCCCTGTCAGATGGTCGCGGGGACGCCCGGATTGCGCGACAGGCTGGCATTGGCGTAGCGGTCGTCGTGGCTGACTTCACGGCCCGCCCAGTCGGGTAGTGCAATGTCCTGGGCGGCATCGGTCAGTTCGACTTCAGCCATGACGAGACCGGCATGGCTGCCCTCGAAGACATCGACCTCCCAGGTGAGGCCGCCAAAGGGCACTTCGTAACGGCGTTTTTCGACAACTTCGGGGCGCGCCATCTCGAGCAGCGCCCTGCCCTCTTCGAGCGGCACGTCATATTCGAACTCCGCCCGGCTGATGCCTCTCGTGGGGCCCTTCAGCGTCAGGACCGCGCGGGCGTCGTCGATGATGCGGATGCGGACCGTGGCCTTGGCATTGGTGGAGAGATAGCCTTGGCGCAGGGCCGAACTGCTGGTTGCCGCCCCGCGCCAGCCATCGCCGGTCACCAGGAACTTGCGCTCGATTTCAATGGCCATAGCTAAAATCCGAAATTCATCTGGCCCGGTGGCGCGCCGATGGTCACGCCCTCGAGGGCCAGCATTTTTTGCTTGGTTGCCGCCCCGCCAGGAGCTGAAAAGCCACCGGCCTTGCCATTGCTGGCCAGAACCCGGTGGCAGGGAATGACGAGCGGCATGGGATTGGCGCTCATGGCCTGCCCGACGGCGCGCGAGAGACCCACATCGCCCAGCGCGCGGGCCATCTCGCCATAAGTGGTCACCTGCCCCCACCCGTAACCGAGAAGGAGCTGGTAGGCGCGGCGATGGAACTCCGGCAGGCCGGAGAGATCGAGCGGCACCCCGCTGAAATCAACCGCGATGCCATCGGCGTAGTCTTCGATCCGACCCATGAGGGTTTCGACCCAGATCGGTGGATCACCCGCCTCGGCGCCGCCACGGCCGAGCCGTTCGCGCAGGGCTGCTTCGTCATCATCGGGCAGCAGCACGCGGGCAAGACCGGTGTCGGTCCAACCAAGGCCGAATATGCCCAGCGCGGTGGGAAAAGTCGTGGTCTCCATCGCTCCAGCATAGGCTTTTGAGGCGGGTCCCGCCAGCGGCGGAGCAGCATCACCGGCCGATGCTGACAGCTTCTGTCACCCGGCAAACGCTAAGAGACCGGGCAGAAGGGGAGAAAAAATGGCCAGGATTGTTGGATATATCGCCACGAGCCTCGATGGTTACATCGCCGATGGGCAGGAAAACCTCGACTGGTTGACCCAGCGCGCCGATCTCGATCTCGGCGAGCACCACTATGAGAATTTCATCAGGTCCATCCGCACCGTGGTGATGGGCCGCTCGACCTATGACTGGGTAGCCGAGCATGGCGGGCCCTGGGCCTATGCGGACCAGCGCGTACTGGTGGTCACGTCGCGGCCGATTGAAGAGCCGAAAGGCACCCTCGAAACCCGCGAGAACGTCGATGATCTTGTTCGCGAACTGCGCGGCCTGGATGATGGGGACGTCTGGATGGTCGGCGGGGGCCGCCTGCAGATGGCCTTCATGGAACGCGGGGCGCTCGATGAACTCGAAATCTATGTGATCTCGGAAATCCTGGGGGGCGGCATCCCCCTGTTTCCGCCAACTGGGCTACGGAGCAGTCCGAAGCTGATCTCGGCCAAAGCGCTCGGGAGCGGGTGCGCGCGGTTCCACTACAGCTTCTCATAAAAAAGGCCCCGACAGATGTCGGGGCCTCTCCTTGTTCAGCTTGGGGCCGATCAATCGTCGAGGGCTTTGCGGACCTCATTCTTCACATCGCCGACCTTCTGCTGAACCTTGCCCTCGGCCTTGTCCAGCTTGCCTTCGGCCTGGAGCTTCGCATCGCCGGTAAGGCCGCCAACAGCGTCCTTGACTGCGCCCTTGATCTGCTTGCCAGCGCCGTCTACCTGATCCTTGTTCATGAGAACCTCCTTGGTGTTGAAACTTGCAGGGATAACTTCTGTTAAGCCCTGTTCGTTCCCTCAACAGATTGTGCACACCGGTTGGCGGAACCATCCGCAGTCTGGTACAGCCATGCCCATGCCCGGACCCATGCCCACACTGGTCGACTATTTTCCCCCGACCGATCCCTATCTCAATGTCCTTCACGTCGATGACGACATCCTTGTCGTCGACAAGCAGTCTGGCCTGCTCAGCGTGCCCGGCAAGGATCCCTCGCTGTGGGACTGCATCGAGCACCGGGCGCGCCAGACTTGGCCGACGGCCGGCATGTGCCACCGCCTCGACAAGGATACGTCCGGCGTATTGGTGATGGCGCTCAACAAGCGTGCTCATGGCCGCATCGGCAGCCAGTTCGAGCATCGCAAGACCACCAAGAGCTATGTCGCCCGGGTCGCCGGGATCATCGCCGAGGACACGGGCCTTATCGATCTGCCGCTCGCGACCGACTGGGAAAACAAGCCGCGCCAGCGTGTCGACTATGAGAACGGGCGCTCGGCGCAGACCGAATGGCAGGTGCTGGAACGCGAGGACAATGTCACCCGCGTTCGCCTCGTGCCGCTGACGGGACGGACGCACCAGCTGCGCGTTCACATGAAGGCTTTGGGCCATGTGATTCTGGGCGATGCGTTTTATGCCGATGGTGATGTGCTGCGCGCGGCCGACCGGCTGCAACTGCACGCTGCCGAACTTGGCTTCACCCATCCGACGACGGAAGAGTTCATGACCTTCGTCGCACCGACGCCATTTTGAATTTTTTGGTGACCGGACGCTGACCGCGTAGTCGGCGCCCCTCGCCGCTTGCTGCCCTGCAACCGAATAGTCACCACCCGGCCTCTCCGGGTGGTCCATGCTCCCGCAAAGACGGATTGCCCGGACAAGCCGGGCAATGACGGTGCGGAGGGTGCGTTTTCTTTAGTCAGACGGTAACGGCTGAGGGACGCCCTACTCGGCGTCGCCGATATAGCCGACTTCGATCTTCTGGAAGACGCTGCCCTCTTTCATCGTGTCGAGCCAGCGGCGGAAATCAGCCACATCCTTGAAGCCGGCGCGTTGCGCCTCGGCCTCGGTGACATCATCGGGGCTCATGTCGGTGATCGCCTTGATGGCGAGGAGGCCGACCTTGGTCTTGAGCGTGCCCCCGGCCTTGACCGTCTGACGGTTCCAGCGCCGGAAGACCAGATCAACCTTGCCGGCCTTGATGTCCTCGAGCAGGTCGCGCTTGAGCAGCATCAGTCGAGAACCGCCGTTGCGGTCATTTCGATACGCAGGCCCTTGGCGAGCAGCTCCTTGACGACGACAGTGGCGCGGACCGGGAACGGCTGGGCGGTAAAGAACTCGCGATAGACCTTGTTCATGCCCGGCGCGTCGGCGCTGTCGATGAGGAAGATCTGGATCATAACGATGTTCGTCAGCGCACCGCCGGCCGCCTTCACGCCCATCTCCAGGTTCTGGATGCAGCGGCGCGCCTGCTCTTCGATGTCGCCGGTGAGGATTTCGCCGGTCACCGGATCTTCGGCGACGGCCACGAGCCAGACATGCTTGCCCGCACGCACCGCGTCATTGATGGGAGCCGAGGATGGCGCGACGCCGGTTGCAATAGGTTCAATCATGTCTGTCTCGTCAAAGTCTGGTGCGGGCGACGGGAATCGAACCCGTACGCCGAAGCGAGGGATTTTAAGTCCCTTGTGTCTACCAATTTCACCACGCCCGCATTGTCGGAAAGGTCAGTCGGTGCCGCCCGAAATCGGAGCGACATAGGCAACGTCGAGATCCCACGGGAAGAAGATCCAGGTATCCTGGCTCACTTCGGTGATGAAGGTATCGACCAGCTCGCGGCCCTTGGGCTTGGCATAGACGGTGGCAAAATGGGCGCCGGGAAGCATCTCGCGGACGACGCGGGCAGTGTTGCCGGTATCGACCAGATCGTCGACGATCAGAACCTTGCCGCCATTGGCAGCAAGCTCGAGCACCTGTGGGCTGATTTCCTTGAGCACCTTGATGCCGCTCTGGTTCTGATGGTCGTAGCTCTTGACCGAGACGGTTTCGACGGTGCGAATATTGAGTTCGCGCGCGACGATTGCTGCGGGCACGAGGCCACCGCGGGCAATGGCGACAACGGCGTCGAACGTACCCATGCCGGCCAGGCGCCAGGCCAGCGCGCGGCTGTCACGGTGGAACTGGTCCCAGGTGACGGGGAAGGACTTCTGGTTCGGATTGCTCAACGCATCTCTCCTTGGGCGGGGGTGGGCCAACGCCCTGAATCTGGATTTTTCGAGCCTGTCCTTAGCAAAGCTCGGGGCCGACGCCAATCATTGTGCGTCGGGCGGCGCGATTCCTGCTTTTGCATGTGCAGCGTCTACCATGGCGCGGACCTTCTCGGCGGCCTCGGCCAGCAGGGCTTCGTCGGCGCAGCGCAGCACGAGCTCGGTCATCACCCGGTCGCCACCCATCTGTGGATAGCTGCCCATCTTGACGTCCGGATACTGTTCCTGGAGCGCGGCCAATGGACCGCCGACCGTCCCCTCGCCCACCGCCGCCTTGACGGTGACCGACAGCACTTTCTTGCTGCCCTTGAGAGTGGGAGCCAGCGCTTCAAGCATGGCGCGCATGATGACTGGCACGCCGGCCATCACGTGGACATTGCCGATGCGGAAGCCAGGCGCGGCGCTGACGGAATTGACGATGAGATCGGCGCCCTCGGGAATACGCGCCATGCGCAGGCGTGCTTCATTCACCTCGGTTCCGGTCTGCTTCCAGCGCGCCTCGAGCATTTCGCGCGCCTGGGCATTGATCGGCAGGGCCACGCCGAAGGCCTTGGCGATGGCGTCGGCGGTGATGTCGTCGTGGGTGGGGCCAATGCCGCCCGTGGTGAAGACATAGGTATAGCGGGCGCGCAGGGCGTTGACCGCCTCGACAATGCTCTCTTCCACGTCGCTGACCACCCGAACTTCGGTCAGGTCGATCCCAAGATCGGTGCAGAAGTCGGCCACCGCGCCAATATTGACGTCCTTGGTGCGACCGGAGAGGATTTCGTCACCGATCACCAGAAGACCGGCAGTAACGCGGGATTGGCTCGACATTGGGCATTCCATCACTGTGGGCCCTGAGGAATGCTACCAGCGCAAGGTTGCGTCAAGCGGCTGGGGCCTTTTAATCCCGAAAGCAAATGACTAGGTTGGCCTTTGAATACCGGAGTTCTCTATGGTTACCTACGTCGAAGCGTCCACCCAGCCCCGCCGCACCCCAGGCATCATCCCGCTGCACGGCGAGGACGGTTTTGCCGGCATGCGCAAGGCCGGGCAGCTGACCGCCCAGGCGCTGGACATTTTGACCGAGTATGTCGAGCCGGGCGTGCCAACCGCCAAGCTCGACCAGATTGCCTATGAATTCGCGCGCGATAACGGCGCCCTGCCCGCCACCCTGTTCTACAAGGGGTTCCGGCATTCGCTCTGCACCTCGATCAATCACGTGGTGTGCCATGGCATTCCCGATGAACGCGGCCTGCGCGACGGCGACATCGTCAATATCGACCTCACCCTCATCGTCGACGGCTGGTATGGCGATTCGAGCCGGATGTACGCGGTGGGCGACATCAGCCGGAAGGCCGAGCGCCTGATCGAAGTCACCTATGCCAGCCTTGAAGCCGGCCTGGCCGCCGCGAAGCCGGGCAACACCACTGGCGACATCGGTGCTGCCATCCAGGCCGTGGCCGAGGGTCAGGACATGAGCGTGGTGCGCGACTTCGTCGGCCATGGCGTCGGCCGGCTGTTCCACGACGAGCCGAACATCCTCCATTTCGGCACCCCCGGAACAGGTGCGCCGCTCAAGCCCGGCATGATCTTCACCATCGAGCCGATGATCAATCTGGGCAAGCCGCACGTCAAAATCCTTTCCGATGGCTGGACCGCCGTGACCCGCGACCGGACCCTCTCGGCGCAGTGCGAGCACTCGATCGGCATCACCGAAACGGGCAATGAGATCTTCACGCTCTCCCCCGGAGGTCTCTTCAACCCGCTGGCGGCGCGGAGCAGCCAGTGAGCGAAGACAGGGCCAAATCGAAGGGCCTGTCTGAAGCGGTGGCCAAGCCGCACTATCTTGGCCACCGCGAAAGAGCGCGGGAGCGCTTCAATCTCCTCGGTGGCGCCGTCTCGCCGACTACGAACTTCTCGAGCTTGTGCTCCACATGGCGAACCCCCAGCGCGACACCAAGGCGCTGGCCAAGGACCTCCTCGCCCGCTTCGGCTCGATCTCGGAAGTGCTGGGTGCGCCCCCTGCCCGTCTCGCCGAAGTGAAGGGGCTCGGCGAAACCTCCATCACCATCTCAAGGTCATGCAGGCCGTGGCGCAGCGCTATGGCCGCGACAAGGTCGACAAGGAAAAGCCGATCCTCTCGTCATGGACGCAGCTGATCGACTACTGCCACAACGCCATGGCCTATGAGACGGTGGAGCAGTTCCGCATCCTCTTTCTCGACAAGAAGAACCGGCTGATCGCCGATGAGGTGCAGCAGGTTGGCACCGTGGACCACACGCCGGTCTATCCCCGCGAAGTTATCCGGCGCACGCTGGAGCTCTCGGCAACCGCGCTGATCCTTGTCCACAACCATCCCTCGGGCGACCCGGCGCCATCGGCTGCCGACGTGCGCATGGCCAAGGAAATCGCCGAGATCGCCAAGCCGATGGGAATTACCGTGCACGACCACATCATCATCGGTCGATCCGGACATGCTTCGCTCAAGGGGCTGAAATTATTCTGAAGCGGGACGGTTCGGGACCAGGCGGTCGGCAATCTGCCGGACATGGCGCAACCCATTCTTGATGGTCGGGTGGGCCTTGGCCCAGGCGCGCAGACGCTGAAAATTGCGGTGTAGCCCGACTGCAGCCTGACCCTTGCGGGTAATACCGACATAGTGCTGGCGCAGCGGCGTCTGCACATTGCACCAGTGGCGCTTTTCGTCGGTGAACCCCGAGCCCATGTCGAACATGGTAAAACCCGCGTCGAACACAGACTGCATGACCCGCAACAGACACTGCTTGCCGGGAGACCCGATCTGGATCTGCGGGTCGTCGCTCATCGAGGAGATGAGGCAGAACATGCGATCGCCATGGACGATGTTGTAGCGGACGGCGACGATTTCGCCATTGAGACGCAGCACGTGGAGGCGCACGTCCACCCCGGAGCCGGGCTGCATGGCGCGCAGGTAAAAGCCCACGAGATTGTCGCAGACGAAGATGTCGCGAATGCCCTGGGCGCGGAAGCGCGCAGACCGCTGGCGGAACATGACGCCGATGGCCTCGGTGCCCGCCAGTGGATCGGTAACCAGCTCAAAACCGATATCGCCAAGCGCGACGAGCCGGTCGCCCTGCTGCCGGTCATGCTTGCGGCGGGTCCGGCTGCGCTGCACCTGATCGCATTGCTCCCAGGAGGTGAACTCGGCCCGGTAGAGGGTCTCGACAGTGAGGGCTTCGCCCAGTTCGTCGAACAATCCCGTATAGCCGGCGATCTCGGTCGGAATGGAGCGGAGGTAGACAGCATCGGCGCCGTCGAGCTTGCCGATCATCTCCTGCCAGAGCGCGCGGCGCCCATCGGCGCCAAGACGCTCGAGAGCGGTGTAGTCTGAAATGGGTGCGTAGCAGCCGACATGGCTGCTGGGGAACCAGGTGTAGATGAAGAGCCCGTTCCGCCGACGCCGGTGGAGCGGCAGGAGCGCGATCGGGGCGCCGTCGAGGCGGGCCACAACATAGCGCTGATCGTCCTCGTCGATTTGTCGATCGGCGATCCAGAGGCGGATGAAGTCATAGCTCTGGCCCGGCGATTCGATGCGCTCGGCGGTGAGCGCGCGCCAGATGGCTTCGACATCTTCGATGCGGTTGGTGACGGAAACCGTCAGGGCGCCGCTAGATAGCGGCAAATCGCTGGCAGAAGCCGTTAATGCGCTCGGCGTCTCGTCGCCGAGACGCGCTATCGCCTCCTCACTTGCTCCGGCAGCCACCATCATTCTCGCCCTGTCCCTGCAGCAAGTGTGCCGCAGGCCGGTAAACCCGGACTGAACAATTTCAAATCAAAGCCAGCGCGCGCAAGAGATTAGGCGGACGGTTAAGCGCAGCTTACCGTCAGCCGAAAGTAGCCAGGACCGGGAATGTCTCGAGGAACCAGAAGGAAATGCGGGTGAAATTGCCGGTGAGGAACAAAACGCCAGTAACCACCAGCAGCCCGCCCATGATCTTCTCGACAGTGCGCAGGTGACGCTTGAAACTATCGAAGAAGGTGAGGAACGGCCCGATCGCCATGCCGGCGAGGAAGAAGGGAATGCCAAGTCCGAGCGAATACAGCCCAAGGAGGGATGCGCCTTCCCAGGCCGTCTCCTGGCTGGCCGCGACGGAGAGGATCGCCGCGAGCACCGGCCCGATGCACGGCGTCCAGCCGATGGCGAACGCGAGGCCGAGAAGAAACCCGCCCAGCGGCCCCGAGGCAACGCCGGGACCATTGTGGCGAATCTGCCGGTCCAGCAATCCGATGCGATAGACCCCCAGGAAATGGAGGCCCATGGCGATAATCACGACGCCCGCAACTGGCGTCAGGATCGGCAGGAGCTGACGGAACACCTGACCGAAGGCAGTCGCCGTGGCGCCAAGCGTGATGAAGACCACCGAAAAGCCGAGGATGAAGAACAGCGAGGTGATCGCCACCCGCAGCTGCAGCGGGCTGCCGGACTTGGACTCATCGCGGAACTGCTCAAAGCTCGCGCCGCTCATATAGGTAAGATAGGGCGGCACCAGCGGCAGTACGCAGGGGCTGAGAAAGCTCAGAACACCGGCCCCGATAATCAGAGGTAGGGAAAATTCCAAAATTGACGCTCCTGGTTGGGCCCCGGTGTAGCGGTATTGCCGCCCAATGCAATGAGCCCGTCTGCCGCATCGCATTAAATTGAGCGACCCTGACACCACCGCACCGGCCGCTAGTCCGCCCGGCGATGAGTACTGAAACAATGATTACAATGTTATTCAGTGTTTAGTCATACAGTCGAAGAACAGAATTTAGTCAGATCCAGACCCAGTGTTAGCGTATCCCCGCAACAGCTTGGACTGTTCCGATGAAAACGCAGTCGACGTCGAAGAACGATATACTGCTCTCGGGCCTGCTTTCCTCGGCGGCCGCGCTGATGACTTTTCTATTTCTTGCCATCGGCCACCACCTGCCGCCCGACCAGGGTGAGTTTGGTGTCGTTTTTCCGCCATGGACGAGCGAAGCTGAAGCTGTGTCGGCGATAATCGACGCTGGCGGCGCGCTCGCCGGCGGTACGCGCTTTTCAAATGTCATCGTTGCCGTCGCCTCTGACCCCGGATTTGCCCAGCGGGTCCGGGACAACGGCGCCTGGCTCACCACGGCCGCCCGCGGCCTTTGCGGACAAATCGAAGGAGAGCAAGCATGAGTCTCGAGCTGTTCAGAACGAGGGTTCTTCTCGCCCTGACCGGGCTGGTCGCCATTCTGGCCATCGCCGCCGTGGCAACGGAATTCATTCGCTTTGGACAACTCGGATCAGGTTCGGCACTCGCTCTCGGCCTCGCTGCGCTGACGGCCGTCGGGCTGATCCTGGTGCGGCTGCGTCCGGCCGGGCGGCACCTCGTGGTCGCCGTCTTGATGGGGGAAATCGCCGCCGTGCTGATCGCCATGCGCGGCCACCCCATGCAGATCGATATGCACATGGCCTTCTTCGCGGCCCTCGCCATGTGCTCCCTGCTCTATGATATCCGCTCCATTCTCATCGGCACAGCTCTCGTCGCAGTGCACCATCTGGCGCTGGGGCTGCTGCTCAGCGACCTCGTCTTTTACGGCGCCGGTGGTCTCGACCGGATTCTCCTTCATGCGGTCATTCTCGTCGCCGAAGCGGCGGCGCTGATCTGGATGACCATCAACACCAATGCAGCACTCAGCATCGCCGACGAGCGGACCGAGGACGCTGCCATGAGCGCAGAGGAAGCGCGCGAAAGCGCAAGGCGGGCCAGCGAGACCGCCGAGGCCAGCGCCCGACAGGTCACCCAGATGGCGCAGCTGCAAAGCGAGTTCGCCATGGTGGTGGAAGAAGGCCTCGTCGGCGATTTCTCGCGGCGCCTTTCCGGTGACTACGGACATGAAGCACTCAACGACCTGGCTGGCGCCCACCAACAGGCTGGTCGACGAAATCGGCCGCGGTCTCGGCGCTACACTGGACGTGCTGCAGTCGATCGCCCGGGCCGACGTGACGCGGCGTGTCGAGGGCGAATTCCACGGCGTCTTCGCCGATCTTCAGGGCCACACCAATGCCGTGGCCGAAACACTGGGGGAGATCGTCGACCAGCTCAAGACCGCCTCGGCCTCCCTCAAACACGCCACAGCCGACATCCTCTCGGGCGCCAACGATCTTTCGGGGCGCACATCCCGCCAGAGCGCCACCATCATGCACACCTCCGACACTATCTCTGAACTGGCCAAGACGGTGGAGGCGAATGCTGAACAGGCGCGCGAGGCCAACGCCATGGCGCTGGAAGTCAGCCGTGCCGCCGATGCAGGCGGCCAGGTGATGCATCAGGCCAATGAGGCCATGCAGCGCATGACGGAATCGTCCAAGAAAGTGGCCGATATCGTCAAGCTGATCGACGACATCTCCTTCCAGACCAATCTACTGGCCCTCAACGCATCGGTGGAGGCGGCGCGCGCCGGCGAGGCTGGCAAGGGCTTTGCGGTCGTTGCCGTGGAAGTGCGGCGCCTCGCGCAGAGCGCCGCAGAAGCATCGGGCGAAATCAAGACGCTGATCGAGCAGAGTGCGGCAGACATCATGGGCGGCACCAAACTGGTCGCCGATGCCGCCGGCCAGCTCTCGGTCATGGTCGGGACAGCGCGAAGCAACATGACCATTATGGAGGTCATTGCCGAACACTGCAGCGGACAGGCACAGTCCGTCCTCGAGGTCAGCCAGGCCGTGCGCGCTATCGACGAGATGACCCAGCACAACGCCGCACTCGTCGAGCAGATGAACGCCTCGATCTCTCAGTCGGAGGCCCAGGCCAACGAGCTTGACCAGATCGTGGACATTTTCAGTACCGAGCCCGAAACGGCATCTCGCAGGTCGGTGGCCTGAGGCGGGCGTCGCCCCTCGCTTTGTCCAACCATTGTATAGCGGGGTAAGCCTTGCCCACGGCGCATACCGGCCCTATAGCAGCCTCATCTCCCCTTTTCTGAGAGCTGCCTGCCATGGCCAACCGCCCCATTCGCATCGCCCCATCTATTCTGTCGGCCGATTTCTCTCGGCTGGGCGATGAAGTGGCGGCCATTGTCGCCGGCGGCGCTGACTATATCCATATCGACGTGATGGACGGCCACTTCGTGCCGAACATCTCCTTTGGCGCTCCGATCATGAAGTCCGTGCGCGGCGTGACCGACAAGGTCTTCGACTGCCATTTGATGATCGCACCGGCCGATGCCTATCTGGCTGACTTCGCCAAGGGCGGCGCCGATATCATCACGGTCCACGCCGAGGCCGGCCCGCATCTGCACCGTTCGCTGCAGGCCATCCGCGCCCTTGGCAAGAAGGCCGGCGTGGCTCTCAACCCGGCAACGCCGGTTTCGGCAATCCAGCATGTGATCGACGATGTCGACCTGGTGCTGGTGATGAGCGTCAACCCGGGCTTTGGCGGGCAGAGCTTTATTCCCGACAGCCTCAACAAGATCCGCCAGGCCAAGGCGCTGATCGGCGGGCGCGATATCGATCTCGAAGTCGACGGTGGCGTGACCGCTGCCAATGCCGGCGAAGTCGCCAAGGCGGGCGCCAATGTGCTCGTGGCGGGCTCGGCCGTTTATGCCGGCAATGAACCCACGACCTACGCAGCGCGCATCAAGGCCATCCGTGATGCAGCCACCGGCATCATTGCCTGACAAATGTCACAGAGGCGGCCGAGAAAGGCTGCCTCCACCTGAATCAAATTCTCACCAGCCGAGGCTAACCCCATGATTCCGCGTTACTCCCGTCCCGAAATGGTGGCAAACTGGTCGGCCGAGACCCGCTTCGCGATCTGGTTCGAAATCGAGGCGCATGCGACCTCCAAGCTGGCAGAGCTCGGTGTCGTGCCCAAGGAAAGCGCCGACAAGATCTGGGAAGTGATGAACGCCCGCAAGGCTGAGCTGGGTGACTATGGCTTTGACGTCGAGCGCATCGACGAGATCGAGCGCACCACCAAGCACGACGTCATCGCCTTCCTGACACACCTGTCGGAAATCGTCGGCCCAGACGCCCGGTTCGTGCACCAGGGCATGACCTCCTCGGATATCCTCGACACCACGCTCTCCGTGCAGATGAAGCGTGCCGCCGATATCCTCATCGCCGATGTCGATGCGCTGCTCGAAGCCCTCAAGCGTCGTGCCTATGAGCACAAGAACACCATCACCATCGGTCGCAGCCACGGCATCCACGCCGAGCCGACCACTTTTGGCGTCAAGCTGGCCGAAGCCTATGCCGAGTTCACCCGCAACCGTGCGCGCCTCGTCGCCGCCCGCGATGAAATCGCCACCGCAGCCATTTCCGGCGCTATCGGCACCTTCGCCAATATCGACCCGTCGGTGGAAGAATATGTGGCGGAAAAGCTCGGCCTTTCGATCGAGCCGGTTTCAACCCAGGTGATCCCGCGCGATCGACACGCCATGTTCTTTGCAACGCTGGGCGTCGTCGCCTCTTCCATCGAGCGCGTCGCAGTCGAAATCCGTCACCTGCAGCGCACCGAAGTGCTCGAAGCCGAGGAATATTTCTCCCCCGGCCAGAAGGGCTCGTCGGCCATGCCGCACAAGCGCAACCCGGTGCTGACCGAAAACCTCACCGGTCTTGCCCGCCTCGTGCGCGGCATGGTGACCCCGGCGCTCGAAAACGTCGCGCTGTGGCACGAACGCGATATCTCGCACTCCTCGGTCGAGCGCATGATCGGCCCCGACGCGACCGTCACCCTCGACTTCGCGCTGGCTCGCCTCACCGGCGTCATCGACAAGCTCGTCGTCTACCCGGAAAACATGCGCAAGAACCTCGACCTGCTCGGCGGCCTGCACAATTCGCAGCGCATGCTGCTCGCCCTCACCCAGGCCGGCTACAGCCGCGAAGACAGCTATGCGGCCGTCCAGCGCAACGCCATGAAGGTCTGGCAGCACAATGGCGACCGCGCCGGTCTCTTCGCAGCCAACCTCAAGGCTGACCCGGAAGTGACTCTGTCCGATGAACAAATCCACGCCATGTTCGACGACGCCTACCACCTCAAGCACGTCGACACGATCTTTGCCCGCGTGTTCGGAAAATGAAGCTCTCTGACGCCGACATCCTGATCATCCCCGGCCTGCACAATTCAGGACCGGGGCACTGGCAGCAGCGCTGGGCCGAGAAGATGCGCACCGCGTCCATCGTCGAGCAGGCTGATTTTGACGATCCGGATCCGGAGGATTGGGTCGACGCGATCGTCAAGGCCGTGGAGCTTGCTGAGCGGCCGGTGGTGATCGTCGCCCATTCGCTGGGCTGCATCGCAGTAGCAAAGGCCGCGGCGCAGCTCACAGACGGCAAGGTGAAGGGCGCGCTCCTCGTGTGCCCACCCGACGTCTATCGCGACAATGCACCCGAAGCCGTGCGGGATTTCGCACCGCTTCCGCGTGACCCCCTGCCCTTTCCGTCGCTGCTCGTGGCCTCCTCGACCGACTTCTATTGCGCGCTCGAAACGGCCGCCGACCTGGCAGGCGCCTGGGGCTCGGAATTTCACAATGCCGGTGAGGCGGGCCATATCAATCTCGACAGCGGCCATGGCCCCTGGCCCGAGGGCCTGATGATGTTCACCCGCCTCATGCAGCGGATATGACGGGCGGCTACACGATCATCCACCAGACGCCCGCAGTGGAGGACTATCTCCGGCTGCGGGTGGCTGCGGGGCTCAGCCCCAAGACCATCGAACAGGCCGAACTCGGGCTGCCCAAGAGCTGGTTCGCAGCCGGTGATGCTGGACGGTCGGGCCATCGGCATGGGCCGGATCATCGGCGATGGCGGCACCGCATTCCAGATCGTTGATATTGCGCTTGAACCCGAGCATCACGGCAAGGGATTGGGCAAGGCGATCATGTCGGCTCTCGCTGAACGCCTCCGCACCCACGCGCCAGAGGGCGCCTATGTGAGCCTGATCGCCGACGGCGATGCCCGACACCTCTACGCAAAATATGGCTTTGACCCGGTAATGCCCGCGTCCATCGGCATGGCCATGACCGCGCGAAAGTCGCCCTGAGACCGGCAAGCGTGGAGCTGCCCGAAAGCCGTCAAGATTTCTCCTAAGACCAAGCAAAATAAGGCGTTTTGACCACTTTTCGGATTAAGTATTCTTAACTTGAGAAGGCAGCTGGCCGGGCCTAGACCAATGACACGCTGGTTTGGAACCGCCGGCGAATGCCATGGCATTCGTGACGCGACGGGTTCAGAAAATCGGCGTGCTGGGCATCACGCCCGAAGAACGCATGGAGACCATCATGCGCAGATATATCGCCCCCATCCTCATCGCCCTTGTTGCAGCTGCACCCGGCGCCGCCTTTGCTGCTTCCGCGGTAACGCCCGCAGCCAAACCTGCGGTTACTGCACCGGCGGACCAGACCATATCGGGCATGGTGAAGGCCTTTGACCTCAAGGCGCACACGCTGACCCTGGCTGACGGCAAGACCTACCAGCTGCCAGCGACCTTCAAGGACCCGGGCCTCAAGACCGGAGAGAAGGTGACCGTGCACTGGAAGATGAACGGCACCGCCTATGAGGCGACCAGCGTCACCATCGGATAACAAAAAGGGAGCCGGCACCGCCGGCTCCCCTAAATCTTAACCGCCCGGCTCGATCAGCCCTCAGCGGCAATCTGTGCGTTGGCTTCAGCGGCCAGGGCTAGCATCTTCTGGCGAATCACATCGTCGCCAACCGAGACGCCCTTGGCCTTGAGGTCGCCGGAAACCTTGCGGAACACGTCCTCGTCGCCCGCTTCCTCGAAATCTGCAGCCACCACTTCAGCGGCATAGGCATTGGCTTCATCGCCCGAAAGGCTCATCAGTTCGGCCGCCCAGATCCCCAGCAGCTTGTTGCGGCGCGCTTCCGCCTTGAACTGCTTTTCAGCGTCGAAGGCGTACTTGGCTTCCTGGCCCTTCTTGCGCTCGTCAAAACCGCCCATTCCAGTCTCCCTACGGTTGCATGCACCGGCAATACCGGTTGTCACACCCTGAACGTAGGCAGGCGAGCCTGTCAATTCAACGGCCCGCCGGCCGCAGACGCTCCTCCCGGCCCGCCATGTTTGCACAGCAAACGCCCCTCACCCTCAAAAGGGCTTGCATTTTTGGTCCGTTCTGGCGCATGAAGCCGCCTTAACGCGATGCAGTTTCAGAGCAGCGGAATCCCCGATGAATCGTCGACGCAAAATCTACGAGGGCAAGGCCAAGATCCTTTTTGAAGGTCCTGAGCCCGGCACTCTGGTGCAGTATTTCAAGGATGATGCGACGGCTGGCAACGGCGCCAAGCACGAAGTCATCGACGGCAAGGGTGTGCTGAACAACCGGATCTCGGAGTTCATCTTCACCAAGCTCAACTCGATGGGCATCCCGACCCACTTCCTGCGCCGCATTAACATGCGCGAGCAGCTGATCAAGGAAGTCGAGATCATCCCGCTCGAGGTGATCGTGCGCAATTATGCCGCCGGTTCTCTCTGCAAGCGCCTCGGCCTCGAACCCGGCACGCAGCTGCCGCGCTCGATCATCGAGTTCTGCTACAAGGATGACGCTCTGGGCGACCCGATGGTCTCGGAAGAGCACATCACCGCGTTTGGCTGGGCCACGCCCGCCGAGCTCGATGACATCATGAGCCTCGCCATCCGTATCAACGACTTCCTGACCGGCCTGTTCATGGGCGTCGGCATCCAGCTCGTCGACTTCAAGATCGAGCTCGGCCGTCTCTATGAAGGCGATCTGATGCGCATTGTCCTGGCTGACGAAATCAGCCCAGACAATTGCCGTCTGTGGGACATCAAGACCCGCAACAAGATGGACAAGGACCGCTTCCGTGAAGGTCTCGGCGGTCTCGTCGAGAACTACCGCGAAGTCGCCCAGCGCCTGGGCATTCTGGTGGAAAACGACAACGCGCTGACCACTGGTCCGCGTCTGGTTCAATAGTATTCGGGGCAGTTTGATGAAAGCGCGCGTTACCGTCACGCTCAAGGCCGGCGTTCTTGATCCGCAGGGCCAGGCCATCGAAGGCTCCCTCGCCAGCCTCGGCTTTGCCGGGGTGACTGGCGTGCGTCAGGGCAAGGTCTTTGACCTTGCTCTCGAAGGCACCGATGCCGAAGCCGCCAAGGACCAGCTGGCACAGATGTGCGAAAAGCTTCTGGCCAATACGGTCATCGAAAACTACGCCATCGAAATTCTCGCTTAACGGTTTGTAGCGATACTCCCCGTCGCGCGCCGCGTAATGGCGCAGGATCAATTCAGCATGCGTAAGACTCTCGCCCTCTGTGTGATGTTTGTAGCCTCGCTCGGCCTGCTGTTCGCGGCCTACGCTTCGGTTCCGCTCTGAACTGAGCCGCTTAGCGGCTTGGTTACCAATCGCGCATTTGCGATTGCCCCTACCAACGCTCTTTAACGCACCGGTCTTTGCCATGCGCTAGTGTTCCCTGAGCTAGAGGGAGCTCAGAATGGCCAGGGATCAACTTCGCCACGATTGGGTGGACATGGCCAAGGGCCTGTCCATTTTTCTTGTCGTCATCATGTATTGCGCATCGAGCGTGGGCGAGGACACCGGCCAGACCGGGTTCCTGCACTGGACCATCGCGTTCGCCATGCCCTTCCGCATGCCCGAGTTCTTCCTGATTTCGGGGCTCTTCCTCAGTCAGGTGATCGACCGGCCCTGGCGCGCCTTCGCCGACCGTCGCGTCGTGCACTATTTCTATTTCTACGCCCTATGGGCCTTCATCCACATCGCCTTCAAAATCGCCCTCGTCGGCCGCGACCCCGGCGGGGCGCTCGGCGCCATGGCCATGGCGATTGTCGAGCCCTACGGCGTGCTGTGGTTCATCTACATGCTGGCCGTCATGGGCGCCGCCAGCAAGCTCTTCCATCAGTTCAAGATCCCGCATTGGGCCGTGCTGGTTGGCGCGGCGCTGCTGCAGATAGCTTCCGTCCAGACCGGCAGCTATCTCGTCGATCAGTTCGCCGCCTATTTTGTCTATTTCTACGCCGGCTATGTCTTTGCGCCGCACCTGTTCCGGATCGCCGCGTGGGCAGGAGACAATGTGGGCCCTGCCCTTGCGGTGCTGGGCGCCTGGGCCGCCGTCAACGCCATCCTCGTCTTCAGCCCCGGTTTTCGGCTCGACCCCGTGCACATCCAGATGGGCTGGGCGGCGATCCCCGGCATTCACCTCGTGACAGCCATGGCCGGTGCGGTCGCCATCGTGGTCGCCGCGGCGCTGCTGGTGCGCCTGCCGTGGATGAACTGGTTGCGCTGGTTGGGCACGAAATCGCTCGTGATCTATGTCGCCTTCGTCCTGCCCATGGGCATTGCCCGCATCCTGCTGCTGGCCGTCGGCATCAACGAGCCAAATATCGTCAGTCTGCTCACAATGGTGGCAGCCATCTGCGGCCCGCTTATCCTGTGGTGGATCACAGAGAAAATCGGCTTTGGCAAATTCCTCTTCGAGCGGCCGGACTGGGCCCATATTCCGGGCACGCGCCGGAACAAACCCGCGCCGGCTCCCGCAGAGTAGCCCTGTGCCCGCGGCCCCGGCGCGATGCTGCCAGGGCGCTTCCCCAAAGGTTTTACTGCCCCACTGGGCCGAGGGTCTTGCCTTTTAGCCAAAGACCAACCAAAAGGGCCTCGCGCATTCCCCAGACAGAGCGAGGATCCACCGATGAAGGCAGCTGTCATCGTGTTCCCGGGCCTTAACCGTGATCGCGACATGATCGCGGCACTGACCAAGATCGGGGGCCAGGCTCCGGCCATCGTCTGGCACCAGGACGCCGATATCCCGGACGTTGATCTGGTCGTCATTCCCGGCGGCTTTTCCTATGGCGACTATCTCCGCTGCGGCGCTATCGCCGCGCGCTCGCCCATCATGGACAAGCTGCGCGAACGTGCTGCCCGCGGCGTCAAGGTGCTCGGCGTCTGCAATGGCTTCCAGATTCTCATCGAAGCAGGCCTCCTGCCCGGCGCCCTGATGCGCAACACCTCGCTCAAGTTCGTCTGCCGCGAGGTCAAGCTCGAGGTTACCGACACGGACAATCCCTTCACGCGTGGTTACCATAAGGGCCAGATCATCCGCTGCCCGGTGGCCCATCACGACGGCAATTATTTTGCCGATGCCGAGACGCTGGCGCGCCTTGAAGGCAACGGCCGCGTGGCCTTCCGCTATGCCGAGGGCACCAATCCGAACGGCTCGATCAACAACATCGCCGGCATCATGAATGCCGAAAAGAACGTGCTGGGCCTGATGCCGCACCCCGAGAACCTCATCGAGGCAGCTCACGGTGGCGACGATGGCCGGGCTCTCTTCGCCGCACTCCTCGACCGGGCGGCCTGAGGATCATCCTGAGCGATCAGGCCGGCGAGCTGCGCATTTTTCGGAGGGCGCACCATGGCTGAACATGGTTTCTCCATTGCCATCGTCTTGTTTCCCGGCGTGGAAGAACTCGACTTCGTCGGGCCGTGGGAAGTGTTTTCCATGGCCAAGCTGCTTGGCGCGGGCCTCGACGTGTTCACGCTCGGCTGGCCGGAAAAGCGCATTGTCTGTGGCAAGGGCATGGTCGTCGAAGCGACGCACTCCTGGGCCGATCGCCCACCTGCCGACGCTGTGATCATTCCCGGTGGCAAGGGCACGCGCACCCTCGTCAAGGAAGACGAATTCCTGGCCGAACTGCGCGCCTATATGGCCGACGTCAACTGGCACATCTCGGTCTGCACGGGCGCCGCAATTCTGGGCAAGATCGGCTTTCTTGAAGGTCGCCGGGCCACGACCAACCGGTCCGGCATCGACTTCGTGCGCACCCACGCCCCCAACACCGAATTTCTCCAGGACGAACGCTATGTGCAGGACAGCGGCGTCGTCACCAGTGCCGGCGTATCGGCCGGCATAGACATGTCATTGTGGCTGCTGGGCCATCTGTTCGGACAGGACACTGCCCGCAACACCCAGCGCGCCATGGAATATTACCCCGAGCCTCCCTACGGAACGACCCGATGACCCTTCGCAACGACATCGCCATCACCCCGCAGCTGGTTGCGGATCACGGGCTCAAGCCGGATGAATATCAGAAGATCCTCGACCTGATCGGCCGCGAGCCGACCTATACCGAGCTCGGCATCTTCTCGGCGATGTGGAACGAGCACTGTTCCTACAAGAGTTCGAGAAAGTGGCTGCGCACCCTGCCGACCTCCGGCCCGCGCGTCATTCAGGGCCCGGGCGAAAACGCCGGCGTTGTCGATATCGGTGACGGCCAGGCCGTCGTCTTCAAGATGGAATCGCACAATCACCCCAGCTTCATCGAGCCCTACCAGGGCGCGGCGACCGGCGTGGGCGGCATTCTGCGCGACGTCTTCACCATGGGCGCACGCCCGGTAGCAGCGATGAACGCGCTGCGCTTCGGCGCGCCCGAGCATGAAAAGACCCGCCATCTCGTCAACGGCGTCGTTGCCGGTGTCGGTGGCTATGGCAATGCCTTCGGCGTGCCCACGGTCGGCGGCGAAGTCGAATTCGACGCCCGCTACAATGGCAACAACCTCGTCAACGCCTTTGCGGCGGGACTGGCTGATACCGACAAGATTTTCTACTCCAAGGCCGAGGGTGTCGGCTTGCCAGTGGTTTACCTCGGCGCCAAGACCGGCCGCGATGGCGTCGGCGGCGCCACCATGGCCTCAGCCGAATTCGGCGACGACATCGAGGAAAAGCGCCCGACCGTTCAGGTCGGCGACCCGTTCACCGAAAAGCGCCTGCTCGAGGCCTGCCTCGAGCTGATGGCGACCGGTGCTGTCATTGCCATCCAGGACATGGGCGCTGCGGGCCTCACCTGCTCGGCCGTCGAAATGGGCGCCAAGGGCGATCTCGGCATCGAGCTCGATCTCGATAAGGTGCCGGTGCGCGAAGAGCACATGACCGCCTACGAGATGATGCTCTCGGAAAGCCAGGAGCGCATGCTCATGGTGCTGCATCCGGAAAAGGAACCGGAAGCGCGCAAGGTTTTCGAAAAGTGGGAGCTCGACTTCGCCACCGTCGGCAAGACGACCGATGATCTGCGGTTCCGCGTGCTCTGGCAGGGCGAGGAAGTCGCAAATCTGCCGATCAAGGATCTCGGCGATGAGGCCCCTGAATATGATCGGCCGTGGACCGAGCCCGTCATCCCGGCGGCTCTCGCCAAGGACGACGTGCCGCAGATGGATATCGCCGAAGCCGTGATGGCGCTGATCGGTGGTCATCATTGCTCGTCGCGCCGCTGGGTCTACGAGCAGTACGACACCATGATCCAGGGCAACACCATGCAGCGCCCCGGCGGCGACGCCGGTGTGATCCGCGTCGATGGCGCCGAGACCAAGGGCCTCGCCTTCACCTCCGACGTCAACCCGCGCTATTGCGAAGCCAACCCCTACGAGGGTGGCAAGCAGGCCGTGGCCGAAGCCTGGCGTAACCTGACGGCGACCGGCGCGGAGCCGCTGGCGGCTACCGACAACCTCAACTTCGGTAACCCCGAGCGCCCGGAAATCATGGGCCAATTGGTCAAAGCCATCGAAGGTATCGGCGAAGCCTGCCGCGTCCTCGAATTCCCCATCGTTTCGGGCAATGTCTCGCTCTACAACGAAACCAATGGTCGCGGCATCCTGCCGACTCCGACCATTGGCGGCGTGGGCCTCCTGCCCGAGTGGGAGAAGTCAGTGCGCATCGGTTTTGTGGCTGACAACCAGCCAATCCTCTTGATCGGCGGTCCGGCAGAGCGCGGCACCCATCTCGGCCAGTCGATCTATCTGCGTGATCTCTTCGACCGTCGCGATGGCGACGCACCGCATGTCGATCTCGCCGCTGAAAAGAAGACCGGCGACTTCGTGCGCAAGCTGATCCGCTCCGGCGTCGTCACCGCCTGCCACGATCTTTCCGATGGCGGGCTTGGCGTCGCGCTGGCTGAAATGGCAATTGCCGGCGGCCGTGGCGCGCGCGTCGTCGACCTCGAAGGCAATGACCCGGTCCTGCAGTATTTTGCCGAGGATCAGGGCCGTTACCTCGTGACGCTCAATCTCGATCCGCAGGGCGAGGAAATCCTGGCGCTGTGGAACGAGGCCAAGGCTCTGGGTATCCAGGCTCCCTGGATCGGCACCACCGGCGGCAGCGAACTTATTCTTGGTACTGCGAAGCCGCTTTCGGTGGCAGCGATGCGGACCGCGCATGAAGCGTGGTTCCCCAACTATATGTCCGCCTGAGTATTCGAATCCGATCCAGTGCCATATGATCGCCGCTCTTGGGGGGCTTTGCTCACCTTGGGGCGGCGTAAAATGGTTGTGGAGAGTCGAATGAACCGGAACTGGGCAGTCGCGGCGCTGGCGGGCGTTTGCATGGGGCTTCTGCCGGCGGCCAGCATGGCCCAGAGCGTCAATATCACCCGGTCCATCCTCGCTGATCAGCCCTATACGCTGATCTATCCAGAGACCATGATCGCCACAGGCGGGGCCTCTGAAAGCCTCACCATCAATCATCCCAATGCCCCGCTGCAGTGCGAGCTCAGTGTTGTGCCGGTGGAAGACACAAGCTGGACGGCGGAAAGTGCCCTCGGCGCACTGGATCGCGACGCGGTCACCGCGGGCTGGATCGAGTCGCTCCCCGGCTTCGCGCTCGGCACGGCCAGCACCACTGCCTTCCAGGACGCCACCGCGCTGATTTACGAGGGCACCAGCACCGATTCTCCCATGGGCATGCCGCTGACCCTCGTGCACACCGAGACAGTGGCCCAAAGCCGTGGCTATGTGCTCGACTGCCTCTACGCTACCGAAGTGGCTGACCAGGCCCGCCCGATCGTCGACTTCATCCTTGCCAATTTTGCCACCCGCTCGGACGCCGAATGCTGCATCGGCGCGGACGTCGAGCCGGAAGCCGAAGCCGCGTCTGGGCAATAGCCCCCACCCGATATTGAAGCCGCGGGAGGCCCATGCCATATCAAGGGCGTGGGCCGAACTGTTCGGCTTTTGAATTACGGGGAGAGTGCACATGCCAATGGACGCCAGTGAGATCGAGCGCCGCATCAAGGCCGCCCTGCCCGATGCGGAAATCGAAATCCGCGATCTGGCCGGCGACGGTGACCATTATGCTGCGACGGTGATTTCCGAGCAGTTCCGCGGGAAATCCCGCGTTCAGCAACATCAGCTGGTTTATGCGGCCCTGCAGGGCGACATGGGGGGAGCCCTCCATGCCCTGGCACTGCAAACCAACGTGCCCGAGTAATGTCGGGCCTGCGCGCCTCTCTCGATCTGATCCGCATGGTCCGGCCCGAGGCCGGAACTGCGGCGATCGAGCATGAGATACTCGCGGAAAAGGCCAATTCACTGGGGGCGGCGGAACGGCGGGTCAAGAACGCCGTCGCTGCCCTCGATGCTGATCCGGCACCCAAGGCACTCCTTGCCGAAGCCCGCGATGCTGTTTGGTGCTACTTTGTGCAGCGGGAGCTTCTGGGTTTTGAAGATCACGACGAGGTCATTGCGGATCTCAAAATTCCCCGTTCTGTCCTCATTGGCCTCGGGGCCATGGACGAATGACGGAAGGCTGCCGGTTCTGTCTCGAAAACGAACTTATCTTCGATAGTCCGGTCGCTTCCACGGATCACTTCTACATTCTGCGCAATGTCGACACGCGCTTTGCGCACGGCGCGATTGTCATTCCCAAACGCCATACCGAAACGCCCTTTGAGATGAATAGCGACGAGTGGCAGGATTTTCCCGCTGCCCTCGCGAGCGCTCGCGCCCTTTTTGACCACGAAGATCCAGAGGGCTTTACCCTTGGCTGGAACGTTGGCGCCGTCGCCGGGCAGACAGTCTTTCACACCCATTTGCACGTGATTGCGCGCTTCTCAGGCGAGGCCCACGAAGGCAATGGCATTCGCCGCATTTTCAAGACCAACGACGAGGACTGAGTTTGGCCAGAGCGATTGTTTTCGACGTCGATGGCGTGCTCGTGCACGGCTATCACGCCCGCCCCGACCTCCGCGATCGCTGGGACGCCGCGCTGCAAAATATCGGTATCAATCCCGATCGCTTCCAGCGCGAGTTCATCTTCGACATTTTCATGAAGCGCGTGCTGATCGGCGAAATGCCGATGGTCGAGGCCCTCGACCGACGCCTCAAGGCCTTTGGCTACAGGGGCTCGACCATGGCCATGCTCGATCTCTGGCTGGGCTTCGATTTCAACCCCAATACCGAACTGGTTGAGATCGTTCGCCGTCTCAAGGCACATGAAGATGTGCGGCTCTATCTCGCCACCAACCAGGACCACAGCCGCGCGCAGTTCATCTGGCACAATGCCCAACTTAGCGGGCTGTTCGATGACATGTTCTATTCGGCCCGCTTCGGGCGGACCAAATACGACAAGAAATTCTTCGCCATGGCCGATGAGCGCATGATCACCTCCGATGAGCCGCCCCTCTTTTTCGACGATACCGAGAAGGTGCTCGATGTCGCCCGCAAGGCTGGTTGGGAGACTTCGCATTTCACCGGCAATGACGTGGTGACCGCCCACCCCTGGATCGCCGAGCGGCTGAAATCCTAGCGCCTAATTTCGTGATGCCCTCGACAGTGAACGGGCGCTATCCTATTTAAGAGCCAACATCAGCCGGCCCTTGAACCCGGACTTTGCGAAAGGCCTACTCCCATGACCGATATCAACGCTTTCATCGACGACAAGGTGAAGAACAACGACGTGTTCCTGTTCATGAAGGGCTCGCCGGATTTCCCGCAGTGCGGTTTCTCCGGTCAGGTCGTTCAGATCCTGGGCTACCTCGGCGTCGAGTACGGCAGCGCCAATGTGCTCGAAAGCGAAGAGCTTCGTGACGGCATCAAGGCCTACACCAACTGGCCGACCATTCCCCAGCTCTACGTCAAGGGCGAGTTCGTGGGTGGCGCCGATATCGTGCGCGAGATGTTCCAGGCCGGCGAGCTGCAGACGCACCTCGAACAGGCTGGTATCACGGTCAAGCAGAGCGCCTGATCTGCCTGAATCAGTTTCGAAGGGTCCCAACCTAAACCGTTGGGACCCTTCTTCTTTTTGATCTCCTCTAGCGTTCCAAAAGCTCACACCATCACCGGATTTGATAGCTGCCATTGCGCAATATTGCTTTGCGTGATGATGCGGCGGGCGTAGATTGCGCCCGCGTCTTTCGTTCCGGTGTTTGCCATGTCCAGCGCTGCCCCCTCCCGCCTCGCAATTCCATTGCCCGTCGTCATCATCGCTGGCTGCATCATTGCCGCCATCGGCTTCGGCACGCGCGGCGCCTTTGGGCTGTTCACCCTTCCGGTGACCGAGGATCTCGGCCTCAGCCGCGAGCAATGGGGCATGGCCATGGCCGTGCAGAACCTCGTGTGGGGGATCACCCAACCCTTCGCCGGCGGGCTTGCCGATCGCTATGGCAGCGGCCGGGTCCTGGCGCTTGGCGGCCTGATTTATGCCGCCGGCGTGCTCGGCATGGCTTTTTCGCCCGATACGCTCAGCCTGACCCTGACCGCGGGCATCATTACCGGCGTCGGCATTGCCGTGGCGTCCTTTGGCGTGGTGATGGCGGCTTTCGGGCGCGTCGTGCCAGCCGATAAGCGCAGCTTCATCTTTGGCGTCGCCACCGCGGCGTCCTCGGCCGGACAATTCATCTTCGCTCCCGTCGGTCAGGGCTTTATCAATGCCTTCGGCTGGCAGATGGCGCTCGTCTGGCTGGCGCTGCTGCTGCTGCTCATCATTCCGCTGGCCGGCGCCCTGCGCGGCCGCGCTGAGTCGGTTCCGGGCCAGGCAGACCTCAAGTTCATGGAAGCGCTGTCCAGCGCCTGGGGCCATGGGTCCTATCGCCTGCTGGTCATCGGCTTTTTCGTTTGCGGCTTCCACCTCGCCTTCATCAACGTCCACATGCCCGCCTACCTGGTGCAGTGCGGTCTCTCCCCGGAAGTGGGCAGCTGGACGATTGCGGTCATCGGCCTCTTCAATATCGTCGGCTCGCTGATGTCGGGATGGCTGGGAAGCCGGCTGCCCAAGCAGATGCTGCTGGCCAGCATCTATTTCCTGCGTGCCGTGACCATTGCGGCCTTCCTGATCCTGCCGGTCAGCGAGGTCACGGCCTATGCCTTTGCCGCCGCCATGGGCCTCCTGTGGCTCTCCACGGTGCCTTTGACCGCAGGCCTCGTGACCTTGTTCTTCGGCCCGCGCTACATGGGCATGCTCTACGGCGTCGCCTTCTTCAGCCACCAGCTTGGCTCGTTCATCGGCATCTGGCTTGGCGGATTTGTCTATGACCACACCGGCTCCTACAGCCTCGTCTGGTATCTCGGCATCCTGCTCGGCCTTGCCTCCGCGGTGATCCACATGCCCATAAATGAGCGCAGTGCCCCAAAATTCGGGCTCAAGCCGGCCTGATTTATCAAGCATCGCCCTTTGCCGATAAAGTCTTGCCAAGTGGGTCGGACGGGTTCATGGTCCGATCAACACTCTTCGCACCGCCCTCTTCCGGGCGAGCTTCCTATCGAGCTTTAGTATGTCGGATCACTTCACAAGGGTGCTCTCGCGCCCGCATTTCATTGCATTGATCGCCGCTATCATGACGATGAATGCCATCGCCGTGGACGTGATGCTGCCCGCCCTGCCCTACATGGGCGATGCCTATGGAATCACCACGGAAAACGAACGCCAGTTCGTCATCACCTTCTATTCTCTCGGCATGGGTATCGCGGTGCTGGCCTTCGGGCCGCTGAGCGACCGTTTTGGCCGCCGCGCGCCACTCTTTGCCGGGCTTGCGCTCTATGTCGTGGCGGCGATCGCCGCTGTCTTTGCCCCGGACTTCACCACGCTCCTCGCCCTGCGCTTTATCCAGGGCGTCGGCGCGGCCAGTGCGCGCGTTGTCACCACCGCCGTGGTCCGCGATAAATATTCCGGCCGTGAAATGGCCGAAGTCATGTCGCTGACCTTCATGGTGTTCATGGCTGTGCCCATCGTGGCGCCGGGAATCGGCCAGATCCTGCTGCTTACCGGTCCGTGGCAGGCGATCTTCGTGTTCATGGGCGTACTGGCTGCGGCGATTGCCTTCTGGGCGTTCCTCAAGCTGCCTGAAACCCTGCCAGTCGAACAGCGCCGCCCTATGAGCTTTGGCGGCATTGCCCTTGGCTTCAAGCTGGTATTCACCAACCGTACCGCCTTCTTCTACGGGCTTGCCGGGATGTTCCTGTTCGGCGCGCTGATGGGCTTCATCACTTCCGCCCAGCAGGTCTATGTGGAGGCCTATGACGTCGGCATGTGGTTCACCCCCGCCTTCGCCGCCATCGGCGCGCTGATGGCTGTGTCCTCCTTCACCAATTCCCGCGTCGTCCGCCGGCTTGGCATGCGCCGGCTCGCGCACAGCGCCATCATTGTCTACACGGTGACCGGCGCGGTCATGTTTGCGCTGGCCCTGACCCATCTCCTGCCGTTCCCGGCCTTTTACGGGCTTCTTGCCATCGTCATGTTCTGCTTTGGCTGGTCCACGTCGAACATGAATTCGCTGTCGATGGAGCCGCTCGGCAAGATTGCCGGCACTGCGGCGGCAACCTTCGCCTTTATCCAGACCGTGGGCGGCACGCTGATCGGCACCTATATCGGGCAGCACTACAACGGCACCGCCGCGAATATTGCCGGTGGCTATTTGAGCATGGGAATCATGGCTTTGATCTGCGTTCTCATCGCCGAGAAGGGCAAGCTTTTCGGGGTCGGCGAGCAGTATAACCAGCCCGCCGAACCCGCCGGACACTAACTTCCGACGGAGGGAGCCGGCCCCTGAAGCTGGCTCCGATCCTGGTAGACATGGTCTACCAGCCCCCATGCCTGGGCCTCTTCAGGCGCCATGTAGCGGTCTCGCTCCAGCGCCAGTTCGACCTCCTCATAGCTCCGGCCGCAGTGTTTTGCGTAGATTTCATTGGTCCGCCGCTTGAGCCTGAGGCTCTCCTCGGCATGGATCATGATGTCGGTTACCTGCCCCTGATAGCCACCAGAGGGTTGGTGCAACATGATGGAAACATTGGGCAAAACGGCGCGCATCTCGGCTTCGCCGGCGGCGAGGATCAGGGTCGCGGCCGAGGCCGCCATGCCCATGCAGAGGGTCCCGACCGGGGCCTTGATGAACTGCATGGTGTCGTACATGGCCAGAGCCGACGTCACCACGCCGCCCGGCGAATTTATGTAGAGATAGATGGGCTTAGCCGGGTTTTCGGATTCAAGAAATAACAGTTGGGCGCAGACCAGGGAGGACATGGTGTCCTCGATCTGGCCGTTGATGAAAACGATCCGCTCGCGCAAGAGTCGCGAGTAGATGTCGAAGGCGCGTTCGCCACGGCTGGACTGCTCGACCACCATAGGGACGAGTTGCATCATGTCGCGCATCGGCGACCTCCCTTATTTTTCAATGCGTTAAACTGGCTTGATTAGGCGGCGCGCACCATTGTCGTGCCAGGATCATTGCTGTTGGCAGCGGCCGGAATGCGGACGGGAACATGGGTCAGGCGGAAGGCAGTGCCGCCATCCTTGGTCGGATGGAGCTCGATTGTCACGAGGCTCTCTTCGTCCCTCTCAACCCAGCTAAATGTTAGCAGACTGTTAGCGTTGACAGCGACCAAGTGCAGTTTGACGTCATCAGGCTGCTGCAACCAGCGGTCGCGATATTCGGGGATTGTCAGGGCGCGCCAGACCTTCTCGGGTGGCGCATCGAGAACCGTCTCGAAGGTGAGCTCTTCTCTGCTGTCGATCACTGATCCATCTCCTTGAGCACATCCCTCAAATTGTCGATGCGGCTCGGCCAGAAATCCCGGTAGCGCGCCAACCATTGATGCAGCGGCGCGAACCCGTCCGGGGCGATCCGGTAATGGGCGTAACGGCCCTCGCGACGCTCGGCGACCAGCCCTGCCCCGCGCAACACCGCGAGGTGCTGCGACATGGCCGGCTGGGAGATGGCAAAGCCTTCCCTGAGATCGGTGGCGGTCATCTCGGCACCGGAGAGGCGCTCGAGAATGGCGCGCCGCGTTGGGTCGGCAAGGACTTTGAAGAGTTCCGCTTCGTTCATGACAACAGATAAGCACAGACTTATGAGTCGATGCAAGGGGCCCAAATCAGGCCGGCTTGGTCGCTATGCCGTCAAGCCACAACATGTTGCTCTCATCCCGATGCACACCGGATGTGCCGACATGCTTGATGTCGATTTCGGGGCCTTTCTTGATGACGTGAACCATGGCCATGCCATGACCGCGTCCCAACTCGTATTCGGTCTTGAGCCAGTCGAGAATTTCGCCCGCCTTGATCTTGGGATCGTCAAATCCCTTGGCGCGGGCGATGTCCAGCAGTTGGCGCGGCGTCTTGCCAGTCTTGGTTTCCACGGCGTCGAGATAGGCTTGGAACGACATGCCTTTTCCTCACGCATTCGTTGCCAGGACGACGAGCCATACGCCGGACATTCGACGCCCCGCTGGGTCAGATAGTAAAAATCTCGCGCTTGAGTTCGTCCCAGCTGTCCTTGTCGGGAGCGACGAGGAGGCCGCCTTCGATATCGCCGGGGCGATATTCGGAGCCGTCGAACTTGGCGACATGGGCCCCGCACTCGCGCATCATCAGTGCACCGGCGACATGATCCCAGGGCATGAGCTTGCCGTAGCCGAGGAAGTGGACATTGCCGCCCGCCGCGAAACGATATTCGTGACCGGCACAGCGATAATTGCCGAACATCTTCACCTTGGCCAGATTGCCCATCAGCACCCGGCGCTGTTCCAGCGGAAGATAGCCCGTGGAGGCCAGCCCACCCATTTCGGAGACAGGAACCGGATCGGCAAACTTCATGCGGATGCGACGACCATCGGGGAACACCTGCCAGGTGCCACAGCCCTTTTCAGCCATCAGGAAATCGTCGCCCATGGGATCATAGATGACACCGGCGACGGTCTCCCCGTTCTGCACCACCGCGGCCATGACGGCGAAGAGCGGCAGGCCACCGGCAAAATTGGCAGTTCCATCAACGGGATCGACGTAAATCGTGATTCGATCCTCGAGGCTGGCGGAAAGCAGAGCCGGGTTGGCCGCGACCGCTTCCTCGCCAATGACCTGCGTATTCGGTGAATGGTCGAGGATGGCTGCGGTTATGACCCGCTCGGCATTGGTGTCCGCCTCGGTGACGAGGTCGAACGCGCCGGTCTTGGTCTGGATCATCCCATCGTCGAGCCGCCGGAAGCGCGGCAGGATCTCCTGCTGTGCAGCCTGTTTGAGGATTGCGGCCAGACGATCGATATTCATGAGATTACGAGTCCTTGGGCTTGAGGGAGAGGCCTGCAAAATCGAACAGGCGGGGGTCGAGCATGTGGCTGGCATTGATATTGCCCAGCGCGCGGATCATCACGTCCTTGCGCCCGGGCATTGCCTTTTCCATGTCCGTCAGCATGGCCTTGGTGACATTGCGTTGCAAGCCATCCTGAGAGCCGCAGAGATCGCAGGGAATGATCGGAAACTGCATGGCATCCGAAAAGCGCTGCAGATCCTCTTCCGCACAGTAGATGAGCGGACGCAGCACTTCGAGATCGCCCTCGTCGTTGACCAGCTTGGGCGGCATGGCCGCCAGCTTGCCGCCATGGAAGAGGTTCATGAAGAAGGTTTCGAGGCTGTCGTCGCGATGGTGCCCGAGAACGAGCGCCGTGCAGCCCTCCTCGCGGGCAATGCGATAGAGATTGCCGCGGCGCAGGCGCGAGCAGAGCGAGCAATAGGTAGCGCCGGCCGGCAGCTTGTCGGTAACGATCGAATAGGTGTCCTTGTATTCGATGCGATGCTCGATGCCGAGGCCGGTGAGGAACTCCGGCAGAATGTGCTTCGGAAAGTTCGGCTGGCCCTGATCGAGATTGCAGGCAAGCAGTTCAACCGGCAGGAGGCCGCGCCATTTGAGGTCAAGCAGGATGGCAAGGAGGCCGTAGGAGTCCTTGCCGCCCGACAATGCGACCAGCCACTTCTCGCCCGGACGCACCATGGCGAACTTTTCGAGAGCCTCCCGGACATTGCGAATGAGGCGCTTGCGCAGCTTGTTGAATTCGACCGAACGCGGGGCCTTGGCGAAAATCGGATGGACGCCGGTGTCGGCGTCGTCTTCCGGCGTGGCGGGGGCTTCCATCACCGCGGTCATGGCGAAACTCTCAATTGAATGGTTGGCTAGCTGATATCGCCCCTTGGGGGGGATGGAAAGTCAAACCCGAGGTCCAACCTTACCAAAGCTTCACTTGGCGTCCTTGTTTAATCCTGATTGTCACAGTTAGATGACGCCATCTTCCCGGCACCCTGGAGTCTCTCGGTGTTTCGTTCATTTTTTCCGCAGCCGAAGCTATTTTTCACCTCCGCGCTCCTCTGGACCGCGTTCGCCATGCTGGTCTGGTTCACCATCGGACCAGCGCTTGCAAATGTGCTCAGCTTGGCACCGCTTATTGCTCAGGTCCCCACGGAGACGGACCCCAACCCGTTCCTGACCGCAGACAAGGTCTGGCTCTACCAATACGTGCTCATGGTGGGCTACCTCTTCTGCATCCCATGGTATTTCATCGGCAATAACCGCCGCTGGTACTGGTGGTCTGTCGTCGGCTCGGTGACGATCATCGAAGTCGTCTTCTTCGACGTGCAGATCGGCGCCTGGATGAACTCCTGGTACGGCGAATTCTACAACATGCTGCAGGCTGCCATGACGACACCTGGCAGCGTGACGCTTGACCAGATCTATGGCGACCTCTGGACAGTGCTCTACGTGCTGTTGCCGCGCATCGCCGTGCTCGTGCTCAACGCCTTCTTCATCGCCCACTATCTCTTCCGCTGGCGCCGGGCGATGACCTTCTTCTACATGAGCCACTGGCCAAAACTGCGCGGCGTGGAAGGCGCATCCCAGCGTATCCAGGAAGACACCCAGCGCTTCGCCAATATCGTGGAAGGTCTGGCCGTCGCCTTTGTCGGCTCGATCATGACGCTTCTGGTGTTCCTCCCCCTGCTCTGGGACCTATCCCAGCACATCACCGAAATTCCGGTGTTTGGTGCGGTCAACGGGAGCCTCGTCTGGGTGGCGCTGGTTTCGGCTGCAGCCGGCACGGTTCTGCTCGCGGCAGTGGGCGTCAAGCTCCCTGGGCTCGAGTTCCAGAACCAGCGGGTGGAAGCGGCCTTCCGCAAGGAGCTGGTCTATGGCGAAGACCACCTTGAGCGGGCGCGCCCGCTCGATACCAAGGAGTTCTTCCTTGGCGTGCAGCGCAATTACTTCCGCCTCTATGGCCACTATCTCTATTTCAACGTGGCCCGCTACATCTACCTGCAGGGTTCGAACTTCGTGCCGCTGATCGCCATGTCGCCGTCCATTGCGGCCGGTGCCCTGACCTTCGGTCTGTTCCAGCAGGTCAGCAACGCCTTCAACCAGGTTGAGGGATCGTTCCAGTTCCTGGCCAATTCGTGGACGACGATTATCTCGCTGATCTCGGTCTACAAGCGCCTGCGCCTGTTCGAGTCGCATATTCCTGCCGATGCCGTGTCGGGCGTCGACTATGACGACCCGCGCTATCTCGCGACTGAGGCCGATTTCGAAGCGCTCATCACCGATCTCGACGGGGGCAAGGAAGGCCTGCCGCAGGGGACCTGATCCCTGCACGGCTCAAAATCGGAAAGGCCGCTCCTCGGAGCGGCTTTTTTTAGGGGGGGCAGCTGGCGAGGCTCACGGTGCAGCCCTGCGAGCAAACTACCCGAACAGATCTGGGTTTTCGTAGTCACGCCCCCCGTAAAGCACCCGAACGATTTCGACATCGCCTCCGCTCAGGCGATAAACGATGGTAGCGCTCCGCTCAAAAGGAACCAATCGAATCCCAGGACCCAGTCTGGGTTTCAGAGGATAGCCCTGCGGCGCATCCCCGATTTTCGCGCATCTCTGTCTGATGCGGCCGAGATACCGCAGGCCTACCGCGACGTCTGCGCCGTTGTCGATGAGGAGGAAGAAGATGTCTTCCAGATCAGATAGCGCCTCTTCCGATAACCGAACAGACGCGTGACGCATCAGCGCGCCTTGAGGCGGTCGTCTATGCGTTTGTGGAGCCGGTCGAACGCTTCATCCACCGGAATGGAGGGACGCGGATCATCAAGTGATGCCTGGATCTTGGCCTTGACGCCTCGAAGCGTTTCCTCGTCACGCATCCACGAGGCCATGGCATCTTTCAGCATGTCGCTGCTCGAGGCGTAGCGTCCCGAGGCAACCTGTTCCCTGATCACCGCCACCATCTCCGCGGGGAGCGTGATGTTCAGCTTTTCATTCATGGCGAGAACCCGTCTTCGCGTATGCCCTGCCCTGAACGATAAGGTAGGAGCAATCGCACCAAAACAAAAGGGCCGCTCCGAGGAGCGGCCCTTTCGCAATTTCTGAAATTCGTGTCGCGATTAACGCGAGTAGAATTCGACGACCAGGTTCGGTTCCATCTGGACCGGGTACGGCACGTCCGACAGAGCAGGAACGCGGACATAGGTCGCGGTCTGCTTGTTGTGGTCGGCGTCGATGTAGTCCGGAACGTCACGCTCTGCGAGGGTGTTGGCTTCCAGAACGACGGTGAGCTGCTTGGAGCGCTCGCGCACTTCGATCTTGTCGCCGACCTTGACCTGGTAGGACGGGATGTTGACGCGCT
>JADGMW010000048.1_pt1 | contig 133244 bp, 117 predicted proteins | sample 8641801 | NCBI WGS metagenome assembly JADGMW01 (sample SAMN16272018, study PRJNA661076) | feces metagenome | isolation source: fecal sample from diarrhoea affected cattle A | host: Bos taurus | place: South Africa: Lokaleng Village, Mahikeng | collected 2019-09
CCTCATCCGTGAGCATAGGCGACCCTGATACCTGCGGTCCTCACCGGATGCTTACCTTCGTTAGCACACTGTCAGCGTTGAGACGCTCAAAGTGAGAAAAAAGGGGCCCGAGGGCCCCTTTCTGTTTGTTACCAGACGATGGGATGGGTCTCGCCGGTACTGACATTGACGAAGCCGTCCGGAGCCAGAGGGGAGGGGGCCACCAGCACCCAGCGCCAGGGAGAACAGGTGAGCGTCGCAAACGCCAGCCGCTCCGGGAAACCCGGCCACCAGCGGGGTGAGAAGGTGGGCTCATACATCCATTCAATGGTTTCGCCCTGGCGATAGAGCTCAACCATCTCCGCATCGAGCTCTGGCGCCGGCCGGCAGGTCATGAGCCCACCGATCTCGTAGCGGACCGTGGCGAGGACCTTGCCGCCGCTCACGAGGGCCCAGCCACCCTGGATCTCGTTGAGCGTGTTGACGGCCAGGGCCATCGCCTCGTCTGAAGACCCGACCACCCAGATATTGTGCTTGTCGTGGCCCATCGAGCAGGCCAGCGCCGTGTTTGGCGTCTTCGGTCCGGTACCCAGCCAGAACATCTTTGCGATTTTTGCCTCGCCCGAGAAGCGATCGATAATGGCGAATTTGGTGATGTTGCGATCGCTGTCCCGCTGAACCAAGCCATCGACGACCGGCAGTTCGCTGGTGATGAATTCGTCGTGCCAATGGAAGGGACGGAGGAGAGCCGCATTGACGCTCTGTCGTTCCGTTGGCGCGGCAATGGCGAAATCCTGGGCGGTTACGGTGCGCTGGATATTGACCGAGCGACGCGCCCATTCCGGCCAGTCGATTTTTGGGACTTCGGCGACATAGGCCTTGCCGTCTGAGACTTGACGGCCATCGGCCCAGACTTCGGTGATGGAGAGTGTCTTTTCATCGTCGAGCAGCACGAGGTCGGCGAAGCGACCGGGGGCAATGGCGCCGACCCAGGGGGTGACGCGCATGTGGCGGGCCGGATTGATGGTGACCATCTGCACGGCGATCTCGAGCGGCAGACCGGCCTCCATGGCGAGGCGGACATTATGGTCGGTCGCGCCGAGCTTCATCGTATCCGAGGCGCTGCGATCATCGGTGCAGAGCGCAAAGTTGGACCAGTCCTGTTGTCCAGCCGCGAGGAGGCCCTTGACCATGTCCTGCAGGGAATGGGGGCGCAGTTCCATGAAGAGGCCGCGGCGCAGTTTGTCGGCGACTTCCTCTGTGGTCCAGGCCTCGTGATCCGACGCCATGCCGGCGCCGGCAAAGGCGTTGATATCGTTGATGTCGCGCATGCCGGCGGCATGGCCTTCGACCACGCCGCGCTGGGCGAAGGTTGCCTCGATCATGCCCCAGAGGCGCTCATGGGACGGGTTCTCTGGGTTCCACACTGCGGGCCAGTCCATGACCTCGTCGAGGCCGGCTACCGAGAGTTCGTCGCGCAGAAAGCCCTGCTGCTCGTCAAAGCCGAAATGTCCGCCGCCCCATTCATAGGCCGTCGGTGGCACGGCCGAGCCGGGCAGAGGGAAGATTTTTGCGGGCGAGCCGGCCTTGCGGGCGGTCAGCCAGAATTCGAGGTTTTTCGGGCCCTTGACGTTGGAGAATTCGTGGCTGGCTTCGCAGGTCCAGGTGCAGCCATGCGGGAGCACCAGCGCGGCCTCCCATTCGGGGGTCAGGTGACTGGATTCAATATGCTTGTGCACCTCGCCAAAGCCGGGGACGGCGCTGAGGTGGCTGCGGTCGATCCGTTCCTTGACCGCGCCGGGATAGGCGCCCGTGGGGCCCACCCAGGCGATGCGGCGGCCGGAGATGACGACTTCCTGGTCTTCGTGCCAGTTACGGCCGTAGACGTCGAGAAGGCGTCCGATGCGCACGGCGCGATCGGCGGGGCGCTTGCCGAGGGCGACCAGCGCCAGATGCTTGCGGATGGCCACTTCATCTCTGGCATTGATGATGAGGTCGTCGGGGAGCGTATCGGTCACGGGCTGGTCCAGAAGGCAAAGGGAGATTGGTACTCGTTCTGTGCCATGGCGAGCGGCCGCGCGGCAATCGCCCGCGACCATTTGGCTCGCCTGGGGCTGACAGGCGGCGCAGGCTCGTTTATTGGCAGGGGCTGGTTCAAGGGCCGGGCGACCCGTCTAATTCGCCACTCCACTCCAATTATCGAAGGCCGCCGCGAAGTGGCCCGACTGGGACAATATAATGGCACGCAAACTTATCCTGGATACCGACGGCGGCGTTGATGACGCCCAGGCGCTTCTCATGATGATCGCCAACGATCGGACGCCAGACTATATCACCACGGTTTTTGGCAATGTCGGGCTCGACGCTGCTACGCGCAACATCCTCACCGTGCTGGCTGTTGCCGGCAAGGGCGACGTTCCAGTGCACAAGGGCGCCGAGCGGCCGCTGACCCAGCCGGTTATCGACGCGAAATATATCCATGGCGACGACGGCCTTGGTGGTGCGCCGCGCCCGGCAGTGCTGCCCGAGATTGCCGGCACTGACGCCATCGGTTTTCTGGTCTCGACCTTCCGTGCTGCGGCTGCAGCGGGCGACAAGGTTGATATCCTGATGATCGGTCCTCTGACCAATCTCGCGCTGGCGCTGCGTATTGCGCCCGATATCGTCGCAGGCATCGGCCAGCTCACCATCATGGGCGCGACCGTTTATGGGCGCGGCAACACCACGCCGGCGGCAGAGTTCAATATCTATGCCGATCCCGAGGCCGCCGCGATCGTCTTCGGTGCCGAGATCGAGATGCTGGTCGCTCCCTGGGAACCCTGCGTCACCCATTTCATGACCGGCGCAGAAGTCGAGGCCATGCTGGCGGAAATTCCGGACAGCCCGGAAAAGCAGTTTTCGACCGCCCTTGTCGAGCACGCCCGACGGACCACTGTCGGCTATGGTGGCGAGGATCATTTCCGCTTTGTCGATCCACTGGCCATTGCCGCTGTCATCGAGCCTGAGCTGGTGACCAAGACCATTCGCGCCTCTATCGGCGTGTCGCTGGCGCCGGGGATCACCCGCGGCATGACGGTTGTGGATCCGTCGGGGCGGCTGGGCACGCCGATGGTGACGATCATCGAGGAAGCCAAGGTGGATCGGCTGGTGGCGCTCTATCGCGCCTCGGTCGCCTATCGGGCGAAGGTCAACTGAAAATAGAAAGGGCGGCCTCCGGGCCGCCCTTTTCAATTCCAGTGTCTTATTCTGCAGCGCCGCGCTCGTCAGCGAGCACATCGGGACCGGCCGGATCGCCCGGCGTAGTCTCGGCGCCGAGGTCGGGGAAGGCGGCGATGCGCAGGCCGCGGAAGTCGGTGCGGATGACGATGAGGCCGCGCTCTTCGAACCAAGTCAGCAGACGCCGGGCACGGCTTGCCGAATGGGTGCCATAGAGGCGGGCGATGGTTGCATCAGACGGGCAGGGCTGGCCGGTAAGGGCTGCCTGCGCCACGACGAGGAACACGCCCTGAACGTCGTCCGTCAGGGTTTCAGACAGCGACAGCGCCTGCTGCCATCCGTCCGAAGCGGCAACTTCGTCATCCGGCGCGACACGCGCAATGGCGAGAAGGCGCTTGAAAGCGGGCAGGGCTGGCGGCTCGCCGGGGACGCGACGAATGCGGCAGCGCACCAGAAAGTCCTGATAGAGCTGGGCCGTCGTGCGGAAGCCGGCGTCGGGATCGCTCATCAGCTCGATCATCACGGCCTTGATCATGGCCTCGCGTTCGGCTTCGTCGATTTCCGGGAACAGCGACGCGGGAGCTTCCGGCTCGCGTTCGGCGCGGGCGCGGGCCACTTGGGCGAGAAGGTCATTGGTAGAGGGCGGCGGCGGGGGCGGCGGACGCCGCACGATGGGACGCGCGAGTTCTTCTGGATCCATCGTGAAGATGAGATCGGCCGCATCTTCGGGCGCTTCTGGAAGCGGCGTCAGCTTGGGGCTGGTGGAGCGCGGCGCGGTTTCCACCGCTCCGATCACCACCGGCAGCGGACGCCGGGAGATCGCCGGCCCGAGGGCGACGAAATGACCACGGGCCAGATCGCGGAATTGCTCGGCCTGGCGGCGGTCCATGCCGAGGAGATCGGCGGCGCGGGCCATGTCGATATCAAGGAAGGTACGGCCCATGAGGAAATTGGAGGCCTCGGCCGCCACGTTTTTGGCGAGCTTGGCGAGTCGCTGCGTGGCGATGACGCCGGCAAGGCCGCGCTTTCGGCCACGGCACATCAGGTTGGTCATGGCGCCCAGCGAGGCTTTTCGCGCTTCGTCGGAGACTTCGCCGCCGACAGCGGGCGCGAAGAGCTGGGCTTCGTCAACCACCACGAGCACGGGATACCAATAGTCGCGGTCGGCGTCGAACATGCCGCCAAGGAAGGCTGCGGCAGCGCGCATCTGCTGCTCGGCGTCGAGACCTTCCAGATTGACCACCACCGATACCCGGTGCTGGCGCACGCGCGCGGCAATCCGGGTCAACTCGGCTTCCGTCCGCGTGGCATCGACCACCAGATGACCGAACTTGTCGGCGAGGGTGACGAAGTCCCCTTCCGGATCAATAACGCATTGCTGCACCCAGGGTGCGGACTGCTCCAGCAACCGGCGCAGCAAGTGTGACTTGCCCGAACCGGAATTGCCCTGCACCAAGAGGCGGGTCGCCAACAATTCTTCGAGGTCCATATGGGCGGCGCCGGCCCCCCGGCTCTCGCCCATGTCGATCGCTACCTGCATCACAACTCCTGCCGCACAAGGCCAGAAAAGGGCACAAAATCCCCGCGCGGCTTAACTGATGGAGCTGTCCTAGCACACACTGGGACCGATTCGGAAAACCCTCTCGTGCTTGTGGGGCAAAGCGTCCTGACCGGCCTAGCTGCCGCGCTTGCGGGCAATGACGAAATGAGCCGCCATGCGTTTGGGCCGCCACTGGTGCTCAATGGAAAATCCGGCGCGCTCGAAAGCGTCAATGAGCTGGGAGGTGCGCATGACATCGATATGGGGCAGGAAGCCCAGACGCTTGCCGAGCGGCGCGATGAGGCCAAAGAGGGGGATCATTTCGGCCACGCAGGCTGTGCTCGAAACGAAATAGCCGCCGGGCTTGAGCACCCGGTGCACGGTGCTTATGGCCTTGGCCTTGTCTTCGAGAAGGTGCAGGACCGACATCGCCATTACCATGTCGAAACTGTCGCTCTCGAGGGCGATGTCCTCAATGGCCCCCTGCTCGAAACTGACATTTCTTATTCCGGCGGCTTCGGCCTTGCCCTTGGCGATTTCGATCATCCGGCTTGAGAAATCGACGGCGCGGATATGCTGGACATGGGGTGCGTGGACTAGGGCGGTCGAGCCGGTGCCGCAGCCGAACTCGAGCACATTCATGTCGCTGCGCATGCGCCGACGCGTCTCGGCCAGTTTGACCTGATAGCTCGCCTCGTCGGCGATCGGCGTGGCCGCGTATTTGTCAGCGGTCCTATCCCAGAAACTACTCGCGGCCATGGCCTGGCTCCTCATCACATTGGCCGCAAATCTACTCCGCCCGGATCATCAACAAAATTGCAGATTTAGGCACAATCGATATACACATATGCATGGAAAAGGGCGGCGACTTCGATTGGAACCAGGTTCGGGCCCTGCTGGCGACGGTAGAGGCAGGGTCATTGTCCGCCGCTGCCCGCCAATTGGGTCTTACCCAGCCAACGCTCGGACGGCAGGTTGCGGCCCTCGAAGCGGCGCTTGGCGTCACCCTGTTCGAGCGGCTCGGCCGGAAACTGGTGCTGACCCAGGCCGGGCGAGAGTTCGTTGCCCCGCTTCAAGCCATGGGCGAAGCCGCCAATCGCATTTCGCTGATTGCCTCCCGGCAGTGTCATGCGATCGAAGGCGTGGTGCGTGTCACCACAAGCGATGTTTACGCTGTTCACGTGCTGCCGCCTTTTCTCACCCGGGTGCGCGAGCTGGCGCCAAATCTCGTCATCGACGTGCTCGCCTCCAATGAGGTCGAGGATCTGATGCGCCGCCGCGCCGATATCGCCATTCGGCATGTTCGGCCGGAACAGGATGAGCTGATCGCCCGGCGCTGTCCCGATGCCTCGGCGCGGATTTACGGCAGCCGCAGCTATCTCGACCGCGTGGGACGACCGGCAAGCGTCGAGGATCTCTCGCGGCTGGATTTTGTCGGCGTCAGTGAGCGCAACGATCTCATGATCGCCGAACTGGCGCGCCGGGGCATAGCGGTGACCGACCGGAATTTCCCGCTGACCACGGGCAGCGCCCTCGTGGGGTGGAGCTGGGTGCGGCAGGGGCTCGGCCTTGGGGTGATGATGGAGGCTGTGGGCAGCCGGACCGAGGATGTGGAGGATGCTTTTCCCGCGTTTCCTGGCGTCCCAGTGCCCACCTGGCTGGCCACGCATCGCGAACTGCGGACCAGCCGCCGCATCAGATTGGTGTTCGATCTCCTCGCCGATCACTTCAAGTCTTCGTCGCCCTTCCCGTCACTGCTTGATTGACAGGCTGGGCGGGATCGTCAATCTTGTATGGTAGATGCAACCGGCCGGATCGGCCATAGTTCGAAGACGACAGCCCCAAAGATGAAATATGCAATCGTCGGGACCGGCGGGCGGCACCAGATGTTCCGCAATGCCGTGACTGAAACTCATGCCGAAACCGCCGAACTTGTGGCACTGTGTGACGTCAACCAGAGCCGGCTTGCGCTCTCTGCCAGCAAGGTGCCGAACCGTGGTGGCAATGGCATTGCCACCTATCTGGCCGAAGATTTCGACCGCATGCTCACCGAGCAGGACCCGGACACGGTGATCGTCACCACGCCGGACTATCTGCACGATGAGTATATCGTCCGCTCGCTGCGGGCCGGTCGCAATGTGATGACCGAAAAGCCGATGACCACCGATCTGGCTCGGCTCAAGAGGATCATGGATGCGCAGCGCGAAACCGGCAAGAAGGTCACGGTGACCTTCAACTACCGCTATTCGCCGGCGCGCACCCAGCTCAAGGAAATCCTGATGAGCGGGACCATTGGCGAGATTACCGCCATCGATTTCCGCTGGTATCTCGACCGGGTCCATGGCGCCGACTACTTCCGCCGCTGGCACCGCTATAAGGACAAGTCGGGCGGGCTTCTGGTGCACAAGTCCACGCACCATTTCGACTTGCTGAACTGGTGGGCGGCTTCCACCCCGGTGTCCGTGTCTGCCACTGGCAAGCGGGATTTCTATACGCCCGAAATGGCGATCAAGCTTGGTCTAGAAGGACACGGTCCCCGCTGCCACACCTGCCCGGTCGCCCACAAATGCGCTTTTCGTATGGATCTTGAAGCCGACGAGCCACTAAAGCAGCTCTACCTCGATACCGAAAAGGACGACGGCTACTGGCGCGACAAGTGCGTTTTTGCCGACGACATCACCATTGAGGATACGATGCAGGTGCAGGCGCGCTATGCCTCGGGCACCTCGCTCAACTATACGCTGGTCGCCTATTCCCCCTGGGAGGGGCTGGAGGTCAAATTCCACGGCACCAAGGGTGAGCTGACGCATAAGCACATCGAGGTCCATGGCGTCTTTGCCGGGGGCCATCGGGAACGCGGCGGCGACGAGGAAGTCGAGGCCATGACCACCGAACTGCATCTCGCCGGTGGTCTGCCCCAGAAGCTCGACGTCTGGACGGGCAAGGGGAGCCACGGCGGCGCTGATCCGATCATGCTCGGCTATCTGTTCAATCCGGACGGGATGCCGGAAGACCAATATGGCCGCGCCTCCGATCAGGTGGCCGGCGCCTGGTCGATCCTCACCGGAATTGCGGCGAACAAGTCGATTGCAGAGAACGGCGCGCGCGTCGAAATTGCCCAGATGCTCGCCGAGGCCGGGATTACGCTCTGATCAATTTCAGAGACAAAAGTGCCGAAAATCCTGTGGATGGCGGCAGTGCACTAGAGCCATGGACCCTCCGGGGGCCCATGGTTGCCGGGAAGGAGATGCGACGATGAGCGTGACCGCGCCCGAAACCAGCGAACAAACCATGGCGATGCGCGTCGTCGCGGCTCTTCGCGACGACATTGTCACCATGGCCCTTCGGCCCGGCGACATCATCTCGGAAAGCGATATCGCCGGCCGCTATGGCGTGTCGCGCCAGCCCGTGCGCGAAGCCTTCATTCGCCTCGCCCAGCAGGGCCTGCTGCTGATCCGGCCCAAGCGCGCGACCGTGGTCAAGAAAATCTCCCCCGATGGCGTTCGTCAGTCGCGTTTTATCCGCGAGAGCATCGAAGTTGAGATCATCCGCCGCCTCGCAGCCCAGCCCAGTGCGGACGCGGCCGAAATCCTGACAGGCCTGATCGATGACCAGGACAAGGCATCTTCATCCGGCGACAGTCGGCGCTTCCATCTGCTTGACGAGCTCTTTCACCGCACACTCGCGCGGCTGGCCGGGGTGGAATACGCCTGGCAGCTCATCGACGATCACAAGATGCAGCTCGACCGGGTGCGCTATCTGACACTCGGCGCGTCCTCGAGCCAGCGTGCCATCGCCGAACACCGCGCCATTGCCGAGGCAATCAAGAAGGCAGATCCTGCAGCAGCAGAAGCAGCCATGCGCGATCATCTGGCCCGGGCAGAAGTCCTCCTGACCCAGACCATTTCCGACTTTCCCGACTATTTTGAATAGTTTGCGGTGAGGGCCCCGCCGACGAGGCAGGGCCCCCTTCGCGTTAGATCAGCTTGCTGACTGCGAGCATGCCGCTGCGCTGTTCATTGGCCGCGTTTATCGCCGCCTCCCCACCCAGAACCACGACATGACCCTGGGCCGCGACTGCATCGATCGCATCGGCAAGCGCGAGGAAGTCGGCACGGCTGGTGTTGAGGATTTCGTCACGCCGCTGCTGCCGGACCGCGTCTGTGGTCCCCGTCAGAATGCGCCACATCGCCGAATATCCCTTGGAATCGACGAACTCCGGCCGGTCGAGATCGCCCACCACGCCAATGACGGAACGGGTGAGATCGGTCTCGCCGATCGCCGCGCGCAGTGCGCTTGCCGCCCCGTCATAGACGTCGAGCGTCCGCAGAAGGTTCGGGTCTCGATAGGAGAGGAAGGAGAAATTGCCCGAGGACAGGTCGAAACGGCTCGATCCCCCGTAGGCGCCGCCCTGAACGCGCACCTTGTCCCACATATAGGTGGTGTTGAGATAGCGCAGCACGACGCTGGAGGCGGCGCTGACCTGATGGCCTAGGCTCTTGAGATTGGCGCCCTTGCCCACATAGTTCACCTGAGCCGGAATGGTCAGCCCTTCCCAGCGGGGCTGGAGCGACACACCCCAGTCGACATCAGCGCGATCTGCGCCCGGCAGGCCGGACACAAAGGCCTCGAGGCTGGGCCGGACTTCGGTCCACAGCGCTTCGTCGGCCGTCACATTGACCACCATGCGCTTTTTGTTGACGAGCACGTCGCGGATCGTGCGCAACGCGGTTTCAACCGTGTCCCAGTCGCTGTCGATCTGCTTGACCAGCGCACGAAGGAATTCGAGATAGCTGATGCCGCCCATCTGTTCGGCAACCCAGCCAGCCTCGGTCAGACCCGACTTGATGCGGGTGTCGACAAGCGAATTGCCCGAAGGGATCGCCCGGGCTTCGAACCCGGCCTTTTCCTCAAGCGCCATCTGGCGGAACCGTTCGCGGTTGTCGAGGCGGGCGTCGAGCAGCACATCGCCCATGATATCGAGCATTTCCGCGACCTTGCCGGGCACAGCCTTGCCCGAAAGGAAGAACCAGGCTGCGGTGCCGCTGCCGTCGAGCTTGGTCGAGAGCGAGCGATGCTGCCCGATGCCGCCGGTCGAGCGGCCGATGCGCTGGGTCAGGCTGACGAAATCTTCCTTTGACGTGCCGGTCTGCAAGAGGGCGCGCCCGAACAGCGGCAGATAGGGCAGGAGCGCCTTGTCGAGGACATGGAGGTCAAACCCGAGGTCGAGATAGACAATCCCGAGCGTGGGCAGGTCGTGGTACATCAACCGTGCACCAGCGATCGTGCCATCCTCGGTAGGGATGATGCGGATTTCGCGATCGAGATCGGCGAGCGTCAGGGTGGGGATTTTCGCCAGGTCTTCGGGGGCATCCACCTCTTCCTGCAGCGCTTTGAGCCGTTCGGTATGGGCAATCGTGTCGTTGAGCGCAGCCTCATCCATCTCGGCGCGCACAGCGGACAGTTTGTCCGCTTCGGCCTTGGCCTCGCGCTCTCCCTGGTCAGGATCCGCCTCGATCCTGGTGGTGATGCGGTGGGTATTTTCGAGGAACAACCGGCGGATTTCGGCCTCGAAGTGACCTTCGGCGGCCTTGTTCTTGAGCTCGGCCAGCGCGTCTTCAAAGGACAGTGGGCCCAGGGGATCGCCGCCATGCAGCCATTGGCCCAGTGCGGTGAACATATAGCTCATGCCGCGCGGCTGGCTGCCGGTGTTGTGCTCGCGCAGATGAAACTCGAATGTGTTGATCGCGGCTTCCCGCTGCTCGGCCGAAAACCCGGTTTCGGCCAGCTCTGCCAGCGTGTCGAGCACCAGTTTCTCGACCTTTTCGGCGTCAGCCGGATCGATCCCCTTAAGGCCAAAGCTCGCAGAAGGCTGGCGCAGCCAGGTGGAAACGCCGCCACCGATCATGCCTTCGCCAAGACCGGATTCAGTCAGTTTCTTGCGCAGCGGCGCAGCCGAATTGCCGGCCAGAAGATAGCTCAGGAGCCCGTGGCTCAGGGTTTCTTCGCGGCCCGACGGGGGATCGAGCATCCAGTTGACGCTGACCATGCCGTCGCGGCGCTTGTCCGGATCGATCGTGCCGGCATAGGTGCCCGAGACCTGGCGCGGCGCATTCCAGCGCGGCTGCAGGGCGATGTCGGCGTCAACCGGAGCGGCGTCGAACTGGCTGAAGACTTCGTCGAGGATTTCCAGGCGCTTGGCGGCGTCGTCGTCGCCGGCAAAGACGACGCGGGCGTTCGACGGGTGGTAGTATTTGGTGTGGAAGGCCCTGAACTGCTCATAGGTCAGGTCCGGAATGTTCTTCGGGTCGCCGCCCGAGGAATTGCCATAGGTGGTGTCCGGATAGAGCGAGCGCTGCACCAGGGTCTGCATGACCGAGTCCGGGTTGGAGAAGACGCCCTTCATCTCGTTGAACACGACGCCCTTGTAAACCAATGGCGCGTCGGGGTTTTCCAGCTCGTAATGCCAGCCTTCCTGGGCGAAAGTGTCTTCGGTGAGCAGCGGAAAAAACACCGCGTCGAGATAGACGTCGACGAGATTGTAGAAGTCCTTGAGGTTGGCGCTAGCCACCGGATAGGCGGTCTTGTCCGGGAAGGTCATGGCGTTGAGGAAGGTGTGCATCGACCCCTTCAGCAATTCCACAAAAGGCTTCTTTACCGGGTACTTACGGCTGCCGCAGAGGACGGAGTGCTCGAGGATATGGGCGATCCCAGTGGAATCCTCGGGTGGGGTCTTGAAGGTGATGCCAAAAACCTTGTTCTCGTCTTCATTGACGAGGCTGAGCACTTCCGCCCCAGTCTTGATGTGCCGGAAAAGCTGGGCTTGCGAATTGATCTCATTGATCTTTTCGTCGCGCACGAGCTCGAAGGCGGGGTGGAGTGTCATGAAATTTCCGCTCGTCTTGTTGTCATTGTCCGGGGGTAGGTAGGCGCTGCCATCCGACACTTCCAGTGGCCCGCGCTCAAGCCGACGTCATCGCATTGGCGGTGAGTTGGTTAGCAGACTGTTAGCATCGAGCGCTGCACTGGCGGGAATTGGTTGTCAGACCGCGCCGCGGATCTCCGGCTTGACCTTGTCCTCGTACCATTCACCCAATTGCTTCATCAGCGCCGGGAAGAGGGCCTTGCGTTCGGTGGCCGCGACATTGTCGGCGATCTGCTCGGGTTTGGAAACGCCGGCGATGACGGTCGAGACCTGCGGGTGGTCGAGAATCCAGCGAAGGGCAAACTGGCTGAGCGGCACACCCTCGGGCGCAAGGCCGCGCAGTTCGGCGACGAGCTCGACGCCGCGCTCGAAGCGGATGCCCGAAAAGGTTTCGCCGACCGAGAAGGCCTGGCCGTCGCGATTATAGGTGCGGTGGTCCGAGGGATCGAAATTGGTGTTCTTGTCATATTTGCCGCTGAGGAGGCCCGAGGCCAGCGGCAGGCGCACGATGATGCCGACATCCTTCTCGGCCGCCTTGGGCAGGAGCTTTGCCGCCGCGTCCTGGCGGAAGATGTTGAAGATGATCTGGAGCGTGGCGCAGCCGGGCTGATCGAGGCAGATCATGCCTTCCTCGATGGTTTCGACGCTGGCGCCCCAATGGCGCACGAGGCCCTCGGCCTTGAGCTCGTCCATCCAGCCAAAGATCGCGCCATCGCGCAGCACTTCGGTGGGCACGCAATGGAGCTGGGCAAGGTCGAGCGTTTCGACGCCGAGGCGACGGGCCGAGCCAAGGAGGCTCTCGCGCACGCCCTCGCGGGTATATTTATTGGGAAAGAGCGTGCCGGAGCGGCCAAGCTTGGTCGCAATTTTGACGGCCGGTCCCTTGGAATGGCTGCCGATCCGGCTTTCGCTGAGCCCGCCGCCATAGACGTCTGCCGTATCCCAGAAAGTGATGCCGGCTGCATTGGCGGCGTCAAGAATGGCGGCTGCCTCCTCATCGCCCACCGGACCGAAATCGCCGCCCAGCTGCCAGCAGCCGAGACCGATCTCACTGACTTCATAGCCGGTCTTGCCCAAACGCCGCGTCTTCATAGTCGTCCTCCGGTGTATTCTCTATTGGCCTAGCGGCTCAGCGCTTCTGCAAGATAGGGCAGGCTGAGATCCATGCGGTAGTCTACCCCGGAATGGTTGTCGGGGAACTCCTCGTAGCGGTGGGCAATGCCCTTGGCTTCCAGCGTGCGGTGGATACGCCGGGTGCCATAGAGGATGTCGTACTGATCCTCGGTGCCGCATTCGAGATAGAAGGCTTTCAGTTTTCCGATGGCGTCGAAGTGCTTTTCGACCATCAGCGCCGGGTCCCATTTGAGCCAGTTCTCCCAGCGCTCAGGGATGAGCTCGCAAGTGTCATGAGTGACGGGCAGGCGGAGGCCAAGGAAGGTCTCTGGATCGGGATCGGGATCAAAGCTGGCCGCCTGGGCGAGGAACATGAGCGTCATCGTGTCCTTGCCGTCGAGTTTTGGCTTGGCTTCGAAGGCGCTCATCCAGGCTTCGATGGAGTGATCGTGCTTGGCCAGCGCGCGCAGCACATCCGGGAAGCCGGCCTGATAAAGAAGGTCAAAGCCCGCATCGCCCGAGTGGCTGGCGGCGGCCGACCAGACATCGGGATGGCGCATGGCGTGGACCAGCGCGCCGAAGCCCCCCGAGGATTTGCCGAAGACGCCGCGCTTGCCTGTGCCGCCGCAGTTGAACTGGCTTTCGACAGCCGGCAGCATTTCAGAAATGAGAAACTGCTCCCAATTTCCCATCACCGGGCTGTCGACATATTGGTTGCCGCCGAGACGGGTGAAGCAATCGGGAAAGGCGACGACGACGGGGGGCATCGCGCCATCGCCGATCAACCGGTCGAGCCGCTCGGGAACATTCTCGCCAAAATTTTTCCAGGCAGTGTGGGCGGGGCCGCCTGCCGTGTAGCCGACGAGATCGACCAGCAGCGGCAGGCCCGAACCATCATGTCCATGGGGAACATAGACATCGACAATGCGATTTGTCGGATCCCCAAGGCGATTGGACTTGAGGACCGCGCTGTCGACCATGATGCGGTGGACTGTTCCGGCTGGATGGCTGGTGCGGCGCATGAACGGCTCCCGTTTCTTTTCTGTTTTGTCTGGTGTGGCCGAGACTGCCCGGCAAGGCAAGGGCAGGGGGCGGACGGCTCAGATCATTTCGAGCGGGATCTTGCGGCGCGGTGGCGGAAAGGCCCGGTCAATGTCGGCCAGATCCTCGGAGGTGAGTTCGATGTCGAGGGCACCGAGATTTTCGGCGACCCGATCCGGTTGAGACGTCTTGGGGATGGCGATGACACCCTCGTGGCGAAGCACGAAGGCCAGCGCGATCTGGGCGGTGGTGGCATTGTGGCGCTGGGCGATGGCGTCCATCGCCGTGTGGCCGGCGAGACGCCCCTGTTCGATGGGGGAATAGGCCATGATCGCCATGTGCTTTTCCTGCGCATCGGGAAGGAGATCGAACTCGATGCCGCGGCGGGTGCAATTATAGAGCACCTGATTGGCCTGGCACTGATCGGAAATGCCGGCAAGCTCGTCCATATCCTCGATGTCGAAATTGGAGACGCCCCAGCGCGCGATCTTGCCCTGGGCCTTGAGCGTTTCGAAGGCTTCCACCGTTTCCGCGAGCGGATAGCGGCCGCGCCAGTGGAGGAGATAGAGGTCGAGCCGGTCGGTGCCGAGGTGTTCCAGGCTTCTCTCGCAGGCGCGGATCGTGCCCTCGCGGCTGGCATTGTGCGGCAGGACTTTTGAAACGAGGAACAGCCCGTCGCGCTTTCCGGCAATGGCCTCGCCCACCATGCGCTCGGAGCCCCCATCGCCATACATTTCGGCGGTGTCGATGAGGGTGATGCCCTGATCAAGCCCGGCGCGAATGGTGTCGACCTCCTGACGGAGCCTGTCAGCGCGCTCGCCCATCATCCAGGTGCCGAGGCCAAAGACCGGCATGGGCGTGCCATCGGGCAATGTGGTGGTGGGGATCGTCATGAGGCGTTCCTTCCTGTCATGCTGTTGGAGCAACTCTAAAGCCGGCAAAACCGTTGCTGGGTGTCAGGGCGAGGTGATTATGGCTGTTCTCAATCGCGATCTCTATATCCCCTCCATCGATGCCTGGGTCGATCCATCCGTGCCCAAACCGCGCGCGATTATCACACATGGCCATGCCGACCACGCCCGCTCGGGGCATGGCTCGGTGCTCGCGACGCCCGATACAGTCGCCATCATGAAGGTGCGCTATGGGGAAGATTGCGCCGGTCAGTTCCAGTCGCTCGATTTTAATACGCCGCTGGCCATGGATGACACCACGATCACCTTTTTTCCGGCCGGGCATATTCTGGGCTCGGCGCAGATGCTGATCGAGGCGGAGGGGCAGCGCGTGGTGGTAACGGGCGACTACAAGCGCCGCCCGGACCGGACCGCCCAGCCTTATGAGCCGGTGGCCTGCGATCTGCTCATTACCGAGGCGACGTTCGGGCTGCCGGTGTTTCAGCACCCGGACCCCAAGGATGAAATCGCACGGCTGCTCAAGTCGGTTGCCGCCCAGCCTGAGCGGGCCCATCTCGTCGGCTGCTATGCGCTGGGAAAAGCGCAGCGGGTGATCGCGCTTTTGCGCGATGCCGGCTGGGACCAGCCGATTTATCTCCATGGCGCCATGATCCGGCTCTGCGAACTCTATCAGGAGCTGGGCGTGGACCTCGGCGAGCTGATCCCCGCAACCGGCATGCCCAAGGCGGCGATGGCCGGACAGATCGTCATCGCGCCGCCCTCGGCCATTCGCGACCGCTGGAGCCGGCGCTTTCCCGATCCCGTCGTCTGCCAGGCCTCGGGCTGGATGAGCGTCAAGCAGCGCGCACGACAGGCGCTGGTGGAATTGCCGCTGGTGATTTCGGACCATTGCGACTGGGGCGAGCTTAACGAGTCGATCCTCGAAAGCGGCGCGCAAACCGTGTGGGTGACCCATGGCCGGGAGGATGCGCTGGTCTATTGGTGCAGGAAACAGGGGCTGGAGGCGGAGCCCCTGGCGCTGCCCGGGCTCGATGATGATGGCGGGGAGGGCGGCGAATGAAACGCTTCGCGGAACTGCTCGAAGTGCTGGCCCTGACGCCCTCGCGCACGCGAAAACTCGAGGCGCTCAAACGCTATTTTGCTGAAGTGCCGGACCCGGACCGGGGCATTGCGCTGGCCGTGCTGACCGGGGAGATGGACATCCGCAACGTCAAGCCGGCGCTGCTGCGAGAAATCGTGCTGGCGGAAGTCGACGAGACGCTTTTTGCGCTCTCCTATGACTATGTCGGCGACCTCGGGGAAACCATCGCGCTGATCTGGCCCCATCACGGTCCCGCCGATCTGCCGGGACTGGCCGAGCTGGTCGATCAGCTCAACCAGACGGCCAAATCGGTATTGCCAAGGCTGATCGCGGACCTGCTGACGCGGGCGGCGATCCATGAGCGGTGGGCTCTCGTGAAGCTGGCCACAGGGGCGCTGCGCATCGGGGTGTCGGCGCGTCTGGCCAAAACCGCGCTGGCCGATATGAGCGGGATCGAGCTGCAGGCGATTGAAGAAGTCTGGCACGGCTTGAAAGTGCCCTATACCGATCTCTTCGCCTGGCTGGAGGGCAGGGCGGAAAAGCCCGAGATCGATCATGCGGCGCGGTTTCATCCGCTGATGCTGTCCAATCCGATCGAGGACAGGGATTTTGAAAAGCTCGATCCCAGAGACTTCGCGGTGGAGTGGAAATGGGACGGGATCCGCGTGCAGCTGGTGATGGGGCCGGGCGGCGCATCGCTGTTTTCGCGCACCGGCGATGATATCGGCGGCTCGTTCCCCGATATTGTCGAGAATGTCAGTGGCAGCGCCGTGCTCGATGGCGAGCTGCTGGTGGGGCATGATTTTGACGCCAAAAGCTTCAATGATCTGCAGCAGCGGCTGAACCGCAAGGTGGCGTCGGGCAAGCAGATGCAGGAGCTGCCGGCCTTTGTGCGGGTGTACGATATTTTGTTTGAGGGCGATGAGGACGTGCGCCCACTGCCGTGGAGCGAGCGGCGGCAACGGCTGGAGGCGTGGTTTCAGGACAATCCTCAGACGCGGCTGGACCTCTCCGAAGTGCTGGATTTTCGCGACTGGGAGCATCTGGGCGAAATGCGGCGGCAGGGCGCCGATGAGCACGGCCATGAAGGGGTGATGATCAAGCTCAGGAGCGCCCCCTATGTGCCGGGGCGGCCCAAGGGCAATTGGTATAAATGGAAGCGCGACCCCAATGTGGTCGATGCGGTGCTGATGTATGCCCAGCGCGGGCATGGCAAGCGCAGTTCCTATTATTCGGACTACACATTTGGCGTCTGGAAGGGCAATGAGATCGTGCCGATCGGCAAGGCTTATTTCGGCTTTACCGATGAGGAATTAAAGCAACTCGACCGCTGGATCCGCGCCAATACCACCGCCGCCTTCGGGCCGGTGCGCGAGGTGAAAAAGGAGCTGGTGTTCGAAGTGGCGTTCGATAGTGCGCAGGAAAGCCCGCGGCATAAATCGGGCGTGGCGCTGCGCTTTCCGCGCATCAACCGCATCCGCTGGGACAAGCCGGCCCAGGAAGCGGCAACGCTCGACGACATGGCCGTCTTCATCGGCGCGACTTAGGGGAGACTTGAGAATGTCAGCCAGAACCAATCACGAGCGACTGGTGGCGCTCGAAAAGCAGATGGAAGACGCCGCCGAAGCGATGGATTTTGAAAAAGCCGCGGCGCTCCGCAACGAGATTTTGCGCGTGAAGGGGGAAGGGCAGGGCGAGGATGGCGAACCCCTCGTCGGCCAGCCCCCGCCGGGGGCGATGGGGCTGGGAACGCAAATCCCAGTCCGTCAGCCGCCCAAGGGCTGGGTGAAGCCCAAGAAGCCGGATTTTCTGACGGGGCGGAAGCCCAAGGGATAAATCTCACGGCTTCATTGTCCCTCTGGGAGAGGGGCACCAGCCGTGCGGTCGCTCCCTAAGCCACGGCCCGCCGTAGCCCGGCGGTGGGGAATTTGCGGCCGGCTTTGATGAGTTTGCCGTCGAGGCTCAGGGCGCGGTCCCAGAGGGCGACTAGCAGGGGATTGGGCGCGGCATTGGTGCAGGCGCGGAAAATGGTCTGGCCGGCTTTGTCTACGGAAAGCGAGCGGGCGAGAATGCCCAGCGCCACGGCGGCGGCGCGGGTGCTGCCCTGCAGGCAATGGATCATCAGCCGCGCATCCCTGGGCAGGGCGTCGACGAAGGCGATGATGGCCTCGATGTCGGCAAGGGTCGGCGCGCCGGGCGTCGTCGGGTCGAGCGTGTCCTCGAAACGGGCATGAAGCTGCCGGGACTGGTCGAAGTCGGGCAGGCCGAGATAGCGGCTTTGGGGGCCATAGATGGAAATGATGTGCGTGGGCGCCCATTCAGCGCCATTGCGCCGGGCTTCGGTCTGGCTGCACACCAGCATGGCGCCGGGCCATTTATGGGGGTGGTTGGACCCATCGGTCAGCGCGGCAAACAGCTCGGGCATGAACCTACTCTTAACTCCCGACTCGTTCGATCGCCAGTTTGCGGATTTCCTTGAGCTCGGCAATCGTGGTCTGCAGGTCAGACAGCTGTTGTTCGAGGATTTCGAGCCGTTCGTCGACCTTTTCGGCGAGCATGGTGACCTGCTGGTTGCGGTCAGCATCGTAAAGTCCGAGATAGTCGGAAATCTCTCTTAAACTAAACCCGAGGCGCTTGCCGCGCAGTATGAGGATCAAACGCGCGCGGTCGCGGCGGCGGAAGATACGGGTAGCGCCGAGCCGCTCGGGGGAGAGCAGTCCCTTGGATTCGTAGAAGCGGATGGCCCGGGTCGAGATATCGAATTCCCGGGCGAGGTCGGCGATCGAATAGAGATCGGGGCTATCGGCGTCTATACGGTTCACTTCTTGCCGGCTTTCTGGTGCGCATATTCCTCCCGAAGCTCCTTCTTGGACAGCTTTCCGATCAGGGTCTTGGGCAGGGCATCCTTGAAGATGATTTCCTTGGGCATTTCAATCTTGTTGAGCTTGTCGACGAGGAAGTGCTTGAGGTCGGCCTCGCTGACGCTCTTGCCCTCGCGCAGCTTGACGTAGGCGACAGGGGCCTCGCCGCGATACTCGTCGTCGACGCCGATGACATTGGTCTCCTCGACCGCCTCATGGGTCATCAGCGCTTCCTCGATGACGCGCGGATAGACGTTGAACCCCGAGCAGATAATGAGGTCCTTGATACGGTCGACGAGGAAGACATAGCCGTCTTCATCGATGTGGCCGACGTCGCCAGTGCGCAGCCAGCCGTCCATGAAGGCTTCTTCGCTGGCCTGGGGGTTATCGTAATAGCCCTTCATGACCTGCGGCCCCTTGACCTGCAGTTCGCCATTCTCGTCGATGCCGACCACCTTGCCGGTATCGACATTGACAAAGCGGATGTCGGTGCCGGGCAGCGGCAGGCCGATGGACATCGGCTTGGAGGCGACGCGCAGGGCGGCGCAGCAGACCACCGGAGACGCCTCGGTCAGCCCATAGCCTTCCGCCAGCAGCGCCTTGGACTTCTTGGCAAAGGCGTTGCGGACCTCATCGGGCAGGGCCGCACCGCCGGAAATGGCCACTTCCAGGCTCGAGAGCTGTTCAGCCGTAGCGCTGGAGCGGGCGATGGCGTTGAGCAGGGTCGGCACGGCGGGGAGCACATTGGCGCGGGTGCGCGTCAACAGGGCGAGCAGCGCCTTGAGCTCGAAACGCGGCAGCATCACCACCTGTGTGCCGTTGCACAGCGGCACGTTCATGCAGACCGTCATGGCAAAGATGTGGAAGAAGGGCAGAACGGCCACGACCTTGGATGGCGTGTAGAAGAGCTTGCTCCCCCATGCATCGATCTGGCTCATATTGGCCGCGATATTGGCATGGGTGAGCAGCGCCCCCTTGGGAATGCCGGTGGTGCCGCCGGTATATTGCTGGACCGCGATATCCTTGTGCGTGTCGATGACCACCGCGCTGGGGGTCTGACGGGCCTCGATCAGGTCGTTGAAATGCGCAAGCTTGGCAGCGTGCGGTGACTTGCCCGGCTTGGCGAGGTCCTTTCGCTTGAACAGCGAGAACAGAACCTTCTTGGCCAGCGGCAGCGCGTCCGGGAAATGGCAGACGATCAGCGATTTGACATGGCCGGCCTCGAGCAGGGCCTCGCCCTTTTCAAAGATCTGCTGGAGATCGAGCGTCACCATGACATCGGCGCCGGCATTGGCGGTGATGTGGCTGAGCTCGGAAACGGTATAGAGCGGATTGCAGTTGACCACCGTCCCGCCCGCCCGCAGCACGCCGTAATAGGCGATCGGGTAGAAGGGCGTATTGGGCAGCATGATGGCGACGCGCGTGCCCTTGGTGACGCCATATTTGCTCTGCAGCGCGCCGGCAAAGGCGGTGATGGCCTTGGCCAGCTCGCCGAAGCTCGTAGTGCCGCCGAGAAAATCCAGCGCCACGGCCGAGGGGGTCTTGGCGCAGGCGGCCAGAACCTGCTCATGCACGGGCGTCACATCGATCTCGCTCGTCCAGGAAATGCCCTCGGGATAGGTTCTGATCCAGGGGCGCAGGTTTTCCTGTGCGGTGTCGGTGATGTCCATGCTGGTCCTCCTCCAGGCCCCGCGTCGCGGTGGCTACCTCGCCCTGCCGTTCCGCCCTTTGGGTTCGGACGGGGAAAGACCCCCGGCAGCAGTAAGAATTATTCCATGCCTTTACGTTAGCGTCAAACAGTTGCCGGGCGCATTCACCATGCAACGATTGGTCGGGCCGACTGGTTTGCATGTCGAAGGGGAGGTTCTTCGACAGTTATGCAAAATGAACGCATAGGGAGCTTGGTTGACGTTTACGTAAAGTACGCTAAATAGGGAACAACGGCCCTGGCGGGGTGCTTTCTGGCGTCGTCACGAGGGGGCAAGCGGGCGCGCCGATGGGGCGCCGGTCAAATTGACAGCGTGGACGAAGCCGTTTGGGGCAGTCTCGTCCGAGGAGGACATTGCAGTGACACTGATACTTGTCGTGATCAGTCTGGTGGTTTTCGCATTCCTAGCAGTGCGGGAGGCCCCGCTCTGGCAATGGGGCCTTGCGGCGGTGGTCATCGGCCTCCTCGCGGGGATCGATTTTACCCCCACGGGCGCCGCCTATGGCCTTGGCTTCGGTAGCTGGCTGCTGCTGGTATTCGGCGCCATACTCCTGCTTTTGGCCATTGCGCCGCTGCGCAAGGCTGTGCTCACCACCCCCGTCTATGGCGCGGTGAAAACCATCCTGCCAAAGGTCAGCCGCACCGAGCAGGAAGCGCTCGACGCCGGCACGGTCGGCTGGGACGCCGAACTCTTTTCCGGTCGCCCGGACTGGGACAAGCTCACCACAATCCGCCCGCTGACGCTGACCGCCGAAGAACAGGCCTTTCTCGATGGCCCCACTGCGGTGGCCTGCCAGATGCTCGACGACTGGGACATTCGTCACAACCGCGCCGATCTCAGCCCGGAAATCTGGCAGTTCTTCAAGGACAATGGCTTCCTCGGTATGCTGATTGCCAAGGAACATGGCGGTCTGGGCTTTTCGGCCCAGGCGCAGTCGATGATCGTTTCCAAGATCGCCAGCCGCTCGGTGGCCGCAGGCATCACCGTCATGGTGCCCAATTCGCTCGGACCGGGTGAACTGCTCGAAAAATATGGCACTCCGGCGCAAAAGGACAAATATCTCCATCGCCTCGCCAATGGCCAGGAAGTGCCGTGCTTCGCGCTCACCGGCGTCCATTCCGGCTCCGATGCCGGCGGCATGCGCGACTACGGCACCGTCACCAAGGGCCTGTATAATGGCCAGGAAGTGCTGGGCGTGCGCCTCTCCTTCGACAAGCGCTACATCACGCTCGCGCCGGTTGCGACGCTGGTCGGCCTTGCCTTCATCCTCAAGGACCCGGACAATCATCTGGGCCGTGGCGACACCATCGGCATCACGCTCGCGCTTGTGCCGCATGACCATCCCGGCATGGATATCGGCCGCCGCCACTTCCCGTCTCGCCAGGCCTTCATGAACGGCCCCGTGCGGGGGCGGGATGTGTTCATCCCGATGGAATTCCTCATCGGCGGTACAGATTATGCCGGCCAGGGCTGGCGCATGCTGATGGAGTGTCTCTCGACCGGCCGCGCCATCTCGCTGCCCGCCATTGGCACCACCTCGCTCAAGCAGACGCTGCGCACCACCTCGGCCTATGCACGGGTGCGCCGCCAGTTCGGCATTCCGGTCGGGCTGATGGAAGGGGTGGCCGAACCGCTCGGCGAAATGGTCAAGCGCGCCTATTCCTTTGAGGCCGCACGCCGCCTCACTGCGTCCATGGTCGACGAAGGCCAGCGCCCGGCGGTGATCGCGGGCCTGCTGAAATACACCACCACCGAGGCCATGCGCGACAGCATGGACGACGCCTTCGACATTCAGGGTGGCCGCGCCATTCAGGATGGGCCGGGCAATTATCTCTTCGGCGGCTATATGGCGATCCCGGTGGCGATCACCGTGGAAGGGGCGAATATTCTCACCCGCACGCTGATGACCTTTGCCCAGGGCGTGCTGCGCGCCCATCCCTATCTGCTCAAGGAAGTGCAGGCGGCCCAGAACCCGGATCGCAAGGCCGGGCTCGACGCCTTCGACACTGCCTTTGGTGGCCACACCAAGTTCATGCTGCGCAATATCGTGGCGAGCTTCCTCCACGGGCTGACCAATGGCGCCTTCGCCTCTGCCCCCAATGACGGCCCGATGGCCGGCTGGTATCGCAAGCTCCACCGCTATTCGCAGGCCTATGCGCTGGTGGCCGACTGGACCACGGTGGTTCTCGGCGGTGCGCTCAAGAGCAAGCAGAAGATCTCGGGCCGCATGGCCGACCTTCTGGGCGATCTCTACCTCATGTCGGCGACGCTCAAGCGTTTCGACGAGGAAGGCCGCATCGCAGAGGACAAGGAAGTGGTCGAGGCCATCATGCAGGATCGCATCGCCTCGATGGAAAAGATCTTTGGCGAAATCTTCGACAATTTCCCCAATCCGGTCTTTGCCGGGGCCATGCGCATTCTCTGCTTCCCGCTCGGGCGTCACGCCAAGCGGGCCTCGGACAGCATTAATTATCGCTTCGTGCGGGCCGTTCTGAAGCCCGGTGCCTTCCGCGATCGCCTGACCACCGGCGTCTATGTCACCAATGACCCCAATGATGTTACCGGTGTGCTCGAGGATGCCCTGATCAAGGTGACGGAAGCGGAGGAAATCGAGACAAGGTTCATCCGCGCCGCGCGCAAGGGCATTATCGAACGTCGTCTCGACCGGGACCCCTTCGTCGATGCGGTGGAAGCCGGAGTTCTGAACGACAACGAGGCCGGGATCATGCGGGCCGCCGACGAGGCGACGGAACGAGTGGTCATGGTCGACGATTTCGACAAGGATGTGCTTAAGCAGACGCCGCCGCGCGTTGCGGCGGAGTAGAGGTAACAATTATAGCGCTGCAAGTGTTCGCTGGCGCCTCCCGCCCCATCAAGGGGAGGGAGGAGGCCGGTGCACTTGAATAAAATGGCGACAAGCCAAGCCAATTCCGAGGAGCCAAGATGATCGCCCCACAGGCAACAGACACGAAGAACTGGAGCTTCCACACCGATCTCGAAAAGATCGGCTGGCTGACCATCAACTCGCCCGGGCCGGTCAATACGCTGAGCCGCGAAGCGATCATGGAGCTCGAAACGCTGGTGGCGCGCTTCGAGGATCTCGGCCGCTCAGGTGAGCTGGTGGGCGTGGTCCTGCTCTCGGGCAAGGATTCCGGCTTCATCGCCGGGGCCGATGTCTCCGAATTTGACGCGATGAGCGATTTCTCGGTGCTGCCCGAAGCGCTGCGCCGGACCCATGCGCTGTTCGCCCGCATCGAGAATATGAAGATCCCGGTGGTCGCGGGTATTCACGGCTTCTGCCTTGGCGGTGGGCTCGAGCTGGCGCTCGCCTGCCACTACCGCATTGCCGTCAATGACGACAAAACCCGCATCGGTTTCCCCGAAGTGAACCTCGGCATTTTCCCCGGCTTTGGCGGCACCGGCCGCTCGATCCGTCAGGCCGGGCCGGTCGATGCCATGCAGATCATGCTGACCGGCCGCATGCTGCGGGCGGGGGCAGCGCGGGGCATGAACCTCGTCGACAAGCTCGTCCGGCATCGCGACATGCTGCGCTGGGAGGGCCGCAAGGCCGTGCTCGCGCACAAGAAGTCGTCGCCCGCGCCCTTCGCCAAGGCGATCATGGGCAAGCCGCTCTTACGCGACTATGTCGCCAACAAGATGCGCGCCGAGGTCGGCAAGAAGGTCAAGCGCCAGCACTATCCGGCGCCCTATGCGCTGATCGAACTGTTCGAAAAGCACGGCGACGACTGGCAGGCGATGATCCGGGGCGAGATCGACGCCTTTGTGCCGCTGATGGGCTCGCCCACCGCCACCAATCTCCGGCGCGTGTTCTTCCTCTCCGAAAGCCTCAAGAAGCAGGGCAAGAAGGGCAACAAATTCTCGCGCGTCCATGTCATCGGCGCCGGCGTCATGGGCGGCGATATCGCGGCCTGGTGCGCCTATCGCGGCATGAGCGTAACCCTCCAGGATCTCGACATGGCGCGCATCCAGCCGGCGCTCGATCGGGCCAAGAAGCTGTTCCAGAAGCGCTACAAGAAAAAGCGCGAAGTCGACACCGCCATGCTGCGCCTCACCGCCGACCCGCAGGGGCATGGCGTGGCCCGCGCCGATGTGATCATCGAGGCGGTGGTCGAAAAGCTCGAGGTCAAACAGTCGATCTTCAAGGGCGTCGAAGGCAAGATGAAGCCCGGAGCGATCATGGCGACCAATACCTCGTCCATCGAGCTTGAACGCATCGCCGAGGCGCTGCAGGAGCCGGGCCGTCTCATCGGGCTGCATTTCTTCAATCCCGTGGCGCAACTGCCGCTGGTGGAAGTGATCCGCTCGACCTTCAATTCCGACGACGCCATTGCCCAGGGCGCGAGCTTTGCCCTGGCCATCGGCAAGTCGCCGGTGGTGGTGAAGTCGGCGCCGGGGTTCCTCGTCAACCGCGTGCTCATGCCCTACATGCTGGGCGCGGTGGAGCGGGTGGAGCGCGGCGAAAGCAAGGAATTGCTCGATGCCGCCGCCGTGGCATTCGGCATGCCCATGGGGCCGATTGAGCTGATGGATACCGTCGGGCTCGATGTCGGAAAATCCGTGGCCACCGAGCTGGGCCATGCCGTGCCCGAGGGCAGCAAGTTTGCCCGGCTGATCGAGGCGGGAAAACTCGGCCGCAAGACCGGCGAAGGTTTTTACAAATGGGAAAAGGGCAAGGCGATCAAGGGCGATCCGCCGGAACACGCTGATCTCGCCGCGCTGGGCAAGGAGCTGGTCAAGCCTCTGGTCGACATGACCGAGATCGTTGTTGCCGAGGGCGTGGTGGCCAATGCCGACCTCGCCGATGTGGGGGTGATCATGGGCACGGGCTTTGCGCCCTTCACCGGTGGTCCGATGCGCGCCCGCGCTGATGGCCGGGCATAAGGGGGAATTTTCGATGACTGAACTCAAGCGCGTTGCCATTGTTGGCTCGGCCCGTATTCCCTTTGCCCGCGGCAACACCGCCTATGCCGATGAAACCAATCTCTCCATGCTGGCCACCACGCTTGGCGGGCTGGCCGACAAGTTCGGCCTCAAGGGTGAGAAGGTGGATGAGGTCATCGCCGGGGCGGTGATCAACCATTCCCGCGATTTCAATCTCGCCCGCGAGGCGCTGCTGGACGCGGGTCTCTCGCCCCGCACGCCCGGCACGACCATGCAGCTCGCCTGCGGCACCAGCCTGCAGGCGGCGCTGGTGCTGGCCGGCAAGATTGCCTCGGGCCAGATCGACAGCGGTATCGCCGCCGGGTCCGACACGGTTTCCGACAGCCCGATTGTCTTTGGCCCGAAATTCCAGCATCGCCTGCTGGCGGCCAATCAGGCCAAGACCACGGGGCAAAAGCTCAAGACCTTTTTCAAGGGTTTTTCCTTCGGCGAGCTGACGCCGGTGGCGCCTTCGGTTAACGAGCCGCGCACCGGCCTTTCCATGGGCCAGCACGCCGAGTTGATGGCGCGCGAATGGGGCATTACCCGCGCCGATCAGGATGCGCTGGCCGCTGCCAGCCATCGCAATGCGGCAAAGGCCTATGAAGAAGGCTTCCACGACGATCTGCTCGTGCCCTGCGCGGGGCTGGTGCGTGACAACAATGTGCGCGCCGACTCCACCATCGAAAAGCTTTCGACCCTAAAGCCTTCCTTCGACAAGAAGAGCGGGCTGGGGACGCTGACCGCCGGCAATTCGACGCCGCTGACCGATGGCGCGGCCGGCGTGCTGCTCGCGAGCGAAGACTGGGCCAAGGCGCGCGGCCTGCCGATCCAGGCCTATCTGACGCTGGGGCGCGTTGCCGGCAATGACTTTGCCCATGGCGAGGGCCTGCTCATGGCGCCAACCATTGCCGTCTCCGAAATGCTGGAGCGGGCCGGGCTTGGCTTCGCAGACATCGACTACTTTGAACTGCACGAGGCTTTTGCCGCGCAGGTTCTCTGCACGCTGAAGGCCTGGAACGACCCGGCCTATTGCAAGGATGTGCTTGGCCGCGACAGCGTGATGGGCACGATCGACCCCGAAAAGATCAATGTGAAGGGCTCGAGCCTTGCCTATGGCCACCCCTTTGCGGCGACCGGCGCGCGTATCCTCGGGCTGACGGCAAAACTGCTCGATGGCGAGGTCAACAAGCGCGCGCTGATTTCCGTGTGCACGGCGGGTGGCATGGGCGTCGCAGCGCTGGTAGAAAGCGCGCTATGAGCGAAAACGTCATCAAATTCCGCCGCCCCGAAAAGAAGCCCGAGCCCGAGCAGAAGAAGCCGCGCCCACCCATGCCCGGCTGGGCGCCGATGGCCGGGCTCGTGGTCATCGCCGTGCTGATCTATCTCGGCCAGCAGTCTGGTGTTTTTGGGTAACTTGGCCGCCGTGTTCGAAACGGCATTCTCCCCATCGTCACCACCGGGCTTGTCCCGGTGGTCCACGCGGCAGAATGGATTGCCGGGACAAGCCCGGCGATGACGACAGAATATAGATAAATTCCTAGGATGACCGGGAAGCGTTCGCGCCGCTTCGTGAACTGCCCTGTCGGCTGACGGGGCGGGCGAGGACGTTGCGGATCGAAAAGCTCGAATGAATGCGCGAGACGCCGGGCAGGGCGGAGAGGATGTTCTTGTGAATGTGCTCGAACTCCCCGGCGGTCTCCACCTCCACCCGCAAGTGATAATCTGAGCCACCGGTCATCAGGAAACATTCCTTGATTTCCGGATGCCGGCGCACGGCGCTTTCGAACCGGTCAAACACTTCTTCGGTCTGCTTTTCGAGAGTGATGTTGATCATCACGGCGATGGGTGAGGCCAGCTTTGCCGTGTCGATGAGCGCGGTATAGCCGCGAATGACCCCGCTGGTTTCCAAAAGCTTGATGCGGCGTAGGCAGGCCGAGGGCGAAAGGCCGACCTCCTGGGCGATATCGGCATTGCTCATGCGCGCATTGAGCCGCAGGAGCCGCAGGATATTGGTGTCGATGGCATCAAGAGCGGGCATGGCATATCCTGCGAAAAGGCAGCAGAAAATGCTCTTTCCGTCATTTCTGTGATGCAATCAATCAGCAATTGATAGGAAATGTGCTCACTCTTTCATTAAGCTCAGTCAATGTCTGAGGGGACATCCATGCTTGATGATAATTCCGGAGCCGCGGGCGCCGATGCCATTCCCGCGCCGGGCGTGCTGACTGTCGATCTTGGTGCGATCCGCGCCAATTACACCCGTCTGCGCGAGATTGCCGGCAGCCCCGTGGGCGCGGTGGTCAAGGCCAATGCCTATGGGCTCGGGGCCGAGCAGGTTGCAAAGGCTCTCTTTGATGAAGGCTGCCGCAATTTCTTCGTGGCCCATCTCGGCGAGGCGCTGATCCTGCGCCCGCATTTGGCAGAAGATGCCACTCTCTATGTGCTCAATGGCCTGCTGCCGGGTGGCGAAGGCGTTTGCGCAGAAGCCGGCATTGTCCCCGTGCTCAATTCGTTCGAGCAGATCGACGCCTGGGCCGAGACGGCCAAGGGACTTGGTCGCAATCTGCCCGCCGCGCTGCAATTCGATACCGGCATGTCGCGCCTTGGCATTGCGCCGGAGGAGCGCGCCCTTGCAGTCGAGCGTCTCCGCAATGCCCCGATCGACATTGCCTTCGTCATGAGCCATCTGGCCTCTGCCGACGAGCCCAGTGACGCCCAGAACGCCAGCCAGGCTGCCGAAATGGTTCAGGCCGCCGCCGCGTTCGGCACGGACAAAATCTGTTTTGCCAATTCGGGCGGGATTTTCCTTGGCGCCAATTTCCGCGGCGCACTCGCCCGCACCGGCATCGCCCTTTATGGCGGGGCGACGCAGAACGGCGTCGAAAGCCCCCTGCGCCACGCGGTGGCGCTGACCCTCGCCGTTATCCAGACCCGCACTGTCGAAACGGGCGCCCGCATTGGTTATGGCGGCACCCATGTCGCCGCGCGCCCGATGCGGCTCGCCACCCTGGCCGCCGGCTATGCCGATGGGCTGCCGCGCAGCCTTTCGGACCGGGGCGCCGTCTATTGCGACGGCATTCGCCTGCCGATTGTCGGGCGCGTTTCCATGGACAGCATGGTGGTCGATATCTCGGCCCTGCCCGAAGGCCGGCTGGCGCTGGGGAGCCATGTCGAAATGCTGGGGCCGCATCAGAGCATGGATGATCTGGCGCGCGACGCCGGCACCATATCTTACGAAATCCTGACCGGCCTGGGCTCGCGCTTCGCCCGGCTCTATCGGTAAGCAGGCGCGCTTTTTCTGAGGGGAAAATGAAAGTCATCGTCCTGGGTGCCGGCATTATCGGCACGACCTCCGCCTATCAGCTGGCCAAGGCCGGCCATGAGGTCGTGGTCATCGACCGCCAGCCCGGCCCGGCGCTGGAAACCAGTTTTGCCAATGCCGGCGAAGTTTCGTTCGGCTATTGCTCGCCCTGGGCTGCGCCCGGCATTCCGCGCAAGGCGGTCAAATGGCTCTTAATGAACCATCCGCCGCTGGTGCTGCGTCCCAAGGTGGACGGCGCCATGATCGCCTGGCTCCTGCAGATGCTGGCCAATTGCAATTACAAGAGCTACGCCATCAACAAGAGCCGCATGCTGCGGCTGGCCGATTACAGCCGTATTTGCCTGGCTGAACTGCGCGCGGAAACCGCCATCTCCTATGATGAGCGCATGAAGGGGACCGTCCAGCTCTTCCGCACCCAGCAGCAGCTCGACGCCTCGGCCAAGGACGTAACTGCGTTGGCGGCCGATGGCATTCCCTATGAAGTGCTCGACCGCGACGGCTGCATCCGCCAGGAACCCGCGCTCGCCCATGCCCGCGACAAGATCGTTGGCGGCCTTCTTACGCCGCTCGACGAGACCGGGGATTGTTTCAAATTCACCAATGCGCTGGCCGAAAAGGCCGCCGCGCTCGGCGTTACTTTCCGCTATGGCACCGAAGTGACGGGGCTCGACGTCGAAGGCGGGCAGGTCAAGGGCGTCATCACCAAAACCGGCCGAGAAGCCGCGGACAAGGTCGTGGTGGCGATGGGCTCCTACACCCCGCTGCTCTTGCGCAAGCACGGGATTTCCCTGCCGGTCTATCCGGTCAAGGGCTATTCCATGACCATCCCGATCACCGACGAGAGCCGCGCCCCGGTCTCGACCGTGCTCGACGAAAGCTACAAGATCGCCATCACCCGCCTCGGCGACCGCATCCGCGTTGGCGGCATGGCCGAGATTTCCGGCTACACCAATGACCTCGGCCTCGCCCGCCGCCGCACGCTGGAGCATTCGGTCAACGACCTTTTCCCCGGCGGCGACAGCGCCACCGGCAGGTTCTGGTCGGGCCTGCGTCCCATGACGCCCGATGGCACCCCGGTGATTGGCCCCACCAAAATTGACGGTCTCTATCTCAACACCGGCCACGGCACGCTCGGCTGGACCATGAGCACGGGGTCGGCCCGGGTCATCGCCGATCTCGTCAGCGGCAAACAGCCCGAGATCGACGCCACGGGTCTGGCGATCTCGCGGTACTAGGGAATTTCCCGAGATCGCGTCACCCCCTCCCAGCCTCCCCCTTCAAGGGGGAGGTGCCGAGCGGTGCTTAGGGTTGGTGCGGTGGTTGGTATGCGGGTGAAGGGGGATTGGTTGGTGTGCTTCTGTGCTTTGCTGAAGGAGAATGTTGTCGCTTATGATTGTTTAATAGTATTGAGCGGCCGGAATATTACTGGTTAGATTTGCGATGTGGCTTTCTGGGTGATTGTTTGCCTGGCCTTTGGTGGAATCGATAGTATTCCTATCGGTCTCTATCTCTCGTCTGCCTAAGTCTCGATTTTTATGGGGGAGTGCAATGGCGGAGGGGGCCCGTGATCTGAAAGAGGTAGATGCAGATCTGGCGATCGCCCAGAGAGTGTCGAATTTTCTGAGGGATGCTGCTCCTCATTTGAAAGAAGCGCAGTCTTTCTCTACTTATCTTCCTGCGTCTTCTCAGCTCAGGGTGCTTCTAGATAAACTGGCGCCTGCCTTGGTAAATAACCGAACGCACGCGGACGGTGCGGCTGACATCTGGCAGATTATTGGCCTCGGTCGAGATGAAGTCCGCACCGGCCGCATCCTGACCTGGCTTCTCGACCCACGCGGCTCTCACGGTCTCGGGACTGCATTTCTGTCGTCCCTTTGGCGACACTTGCCTGAGCAACATCGACCGTTTGACATTGCCACTGCTCGACGCGCCAGGCGAGAAACCGTACCGCTGAGCGATAAAGTCAGCCGCATAGATATCGAGATCGAAGGGGCGGAGTTCCTTCTCTTCATTGAACTCAAGATTTCTGCTGCGGTCGGTAAGGGGCAGCTTCAGAAGTACGATAAGCTTGGCCAGGATAAGGCGCATCTCACTGGAAATAGGCGCCGCGCTTTAATGCTCATATCGCCCGAAAATCCCCAAGATTTGCCTGAGAACTGTTTCCATTTGAGCTGGACTCATGTCGCAACGGCAATTGAAGCTGTGGTGCGAGAGCGACGGGGCGCGAACAATATCTCGATCGGATTAGCGGCCAGTTTTGCTGAACACCTGAGGAGGTTGAAAGGTCGTGGACGGAAAAAACGAGTTGGACCAATTAGTCGCGCTTAATATTGCCGATCTAGATGCGGTGGCGACGAGAATAGATGCGATAGGCAACCGGATGGAAGGATGTGTCTGACCTAGCCTCGCGCTGGGCAGAGAACAAAGCTTGGAGTGGTGAGTTCACCAGAGAGGAGATCTGGTTGGCGCCTGAAACATGGCGTCGAGACGGCGAAAATTGGTCTGGTTGGTTCTACTTCTCTCACGGTCCGGGGGATACGGAAACCTTTGCCCCGGGAGAACCATATTTCTGGCTTTCACGGTACCTAGGCGAAGGTGGGGGGGAATTCTGCCTTTGGCTCAAACAGGATGTGATCAAACCGAGCGTTTGGAAACCTTTGGCTCGCACATTCGCTCCTGAGTTGACGGAACACGGCACACTAATGAGCGACGCCTGCAACTTCTATTGGCGATGTTCCTTGGATCGTGAAAGCGTGGCTAAAGGCCTGTACGAGGGAGACCTTTCTGATGCGCTCCAACCGGTCGAGGCTGCACTCGAGGGGGCCTTTGCGGCACACCTTCGTATTCAGAACTTGCTGGTGAAAGGAGTTGCCCCCTCTTAGCTGATCTCGTCGAACGGGCATTGGCGGACGACGCGAGACAGAGGGGGGGGGGGCGACCTTGGATGGGTTTGATGCGGTGGTATCGAGGCACCGGGGTGGCTGACATGGCCCGGAACTCTCCACACCCACCGGCAGACACCCTCCCCCTTGAGGGGAGGGTTGGGGGCTTGCTGGGACACGGAGCGCAAGTTGAAGCCCCTTAACCGCCTCCCAGCGTCGCCAAGGCCAACCGTGTAAAAAGACAAAGCTCCGTGCCCGGCCTTGCGCCTTGCCCTTGCCCTCTACATATTTGCCCTATGGCAGAGAAAACTCCGACGACACGGTCAGATAGCGCTCTTGGCGCCCCCGCGGGGGTGGGCTCGGACGTGGCTGCGTTCCTGACGAAATCGCGCATCTTGGCGCGGCCCAATGAAAGCGCAGATGGGCGGCTGCTCTTTGCCATGGATGCCACGATGAGCCGGCAGCCTACCTGGGACATGGCAGTGACCCTGCAGGCCGGCATGTTCACCGCCATTCCCAAGGACGCGGCGCTGCAGGTGCAGTTGCTCTATTTCCGGGGCTTGGGCGAATGCCGGGCCTCAAAATGGGTCATCGACGCCGAGGCGCTGGCCCGGCTGATGGGCAAGATTGCCTGCCAGGGCGGCAATACCCAGATCGGCAAGGTGTTTTCCCACGCGCGCAGCGAACACCAGAAGCGCCGGATCAACGCCATGGTCTATGTCGGCGACGCCATCGAGGAAAATGTCGATGCGCTGGCCGCCCAGGCGGGTGAGCTGGGGCTTCTCGGCCTGCCGCTTTTCCTGTTTCAGGAAGGCCATGACCGAAACGTCGAGGCGGCGTTTCGCGAATTTGCCCGGCTGACCAAGGGCGCCTATGCGCGCTTTGACAGCTCGGCCCCCCAACATCTGGCTGAACTGCTCAAGGCCGTTGCCGCCTTTGCCAGCGGCGGACAGAAGAACCTGCGGCTTCAATCCAGCGCCGCTGCACGCGGCCTGCTGGCACAGATCGAGAAAAAATGAGCTGGATTATCCTCGCCGCACTCGGGCTTCTTGCCGCCTTCTGGCTCTTCAATGCCATGCGCAAGATGGACCGGGGTCTGCTGATGCGCGGCCTGCGCTGGGGCGTAGGGGGCCTGTTGGCCCTGATCGCGCTGCTCGGCCTCGTGTTCCGCCGCATTGATATTGCCACCATTGTCGGCGCGCTCGCCGCCTCCGTACTGCTGCGCGGCAGGATCGGCCAGTTTTCCTTCGACAGTCTCGCCCAGTCGAGCAGCGGCAATACCTCGAAAGTGCGCAGCCGTTACCTCGCCATGGAGCTCGATCACGACACCGGGGCGCTCACCGGCCGCGTTGTCGATGGTGCGTTTGCCGGCTGGGATCTCATGGATCTGGGGCCCGAGGAAACCCGAAAGCTCCTCGATGAGGTGACGGGCGACGCCGACAGCATCAATCTCCTTGAGAACTGGCTCGATGCCAATCGTGTCGGCTGGCGCGAGTATTTCGCCGGTGAAGGCGCCGAGACGGGGCACGAGAGCGCCGGCAATTCCGGGCGCAGTCCGGTCGAGGAAGCCTATGCTGTTCTGGGCCTCAAACCCGGCGCCAGTAACGAGGATATCCGCGCAGCCCACCGCGAACTGATGAAGGGTGTGCACCCCGATCGCGGCGGATCGGAATATCTCGCCGCCCGGATCAATGAGGCACGGGATCTGCTTCTGGGGCGGTGACCGCCTGGCGGCCAGCGGCGGAGAGGGCCAGCTCGGCCTCGAACACCACGCCATTGTCATTGTGATAGCTGTATTCGCCGCCCATCTGCCCGACGACGCCGCGGATCAGCCGCATGCCCATGCTGTTGGAACCTTCCTGCGGCTCCATGCCCGCGCCGTCGTCCCGCACGGTGAGGATCGCCCGGCCATCGCCGCGCTGGCGCAGCGTCACCGATAGCGTGCCCGCCTGGTCGTCGGCATAGGCATATTTGAAGGCATTGGTTGCGAGCTCGCTGAGCAATAGCGCCAGCGGCGTGGCGTGGTCGCGGTCAACCATGACGTGGTCGAGATCGTAGATGAGCCGCGTGTCCGTGCCATAGGCCATCTTCACCTGATCGACCACGGGCGGGATGAAGTCGTGGGCGTCGATGTCCTCATAGCGGTCGTGCTGGTAGATATGTTCATGCATGGCGGCCATGGCCGCGAACCGGCTCTGCAGGTCCCGCTTTGCGGTGTCGGGAATATTCTGCATCCGCACCAGCGCCTGCACCGAGGCGAGATTGTTCTTCACCCGGTGGTGGATTTCCCGGAACAGCATGGTGTTGAGCTCGACCGAAGCCTCGAGCTCCTTGGCCCGGTCGGCATCCCGCACCAGGAGCCGCAGGATCCACCAAGAAATGAGCATCAGCCCGAAGAGCACGGGAGACACCACCACGAGCAGGGTGGAGAGCATTTCGAGCAGCATCCCCCAGACCTGGGAGGTCGCGACGGCGGCCACCGCAATAATGCGGCTGTCCTCGACCCGGCGATAGCTCACCACGCGGGGGACGCCGTCGATCAACGAGTCCGCAGAGTCGAAGGTGCCGATGCCGCTTTGCTTGAGATGGTGCGTAAACAGCGGTCGATCGCTGAAGTCCACATTTCCTGTCGTGGGCGGATAGCGGGCCATCAGCTGCCCGTCGTCGCGGATCAGGCTGAGGGTGGAGCCCGGCTCGAGCTCCAGCGTCCGGAAAAATTCGCCCAGCAGCGCGCCCGAGAACGACACCATGATGGCTCCGGCAAATTCGCCATTGCGCACCACCCGCTTGCTGAACACGAAGATAATGTCGTCGGTGATCCGGCTGACCAGTAGCGGAGAGGTGTAAAACGGCGCCCCATCGCGCACCGCGGTGTAATATTCCCGGTCCCCGATATCGACACCGGTGGCGCCCGGCACTGTCGAGAACACCGTATTGGCCTGGTTGTCGATGACATAGACTTCCGTCGCGCTGGGCAGGCCCTGCAGAACCGCCTCGATGTCCGCGGCGCTGCCCGAAAGCGTGGGGCCGGTGGCGGTATCGACCCGGCGCAGGGTCTGGTTGGCCACCTCGGAAATCCAGTAGGCATTAGTGGCCAGAACCTGTGAGGCCGCGCTTGATTGCTCTCGCAGGCGATCATTGGTTCGCTGCACGCCGTCGGTGACGAAATAGGCCAGAATTCCAAGGAACAGCACAAGGACAAAGACCATAAGGCCGACGGCCAGCCGGACGGCCGAGATCTCTCTCCAGCTACGCTTCAACGCCACGCTCGCCTCCCCTGCCGCGGCCACTGGCGCACAGCCCCTCAATGATAATGGGCGTGCACGATCCGACAAGGGCCGAAATGTCACCCAAGCTGGGAGCAAGCCCAGAGGAACGCCGAGACGGCGCAGCACGTTGAGGGTCCAACAGGGACATCACATGGCCGACGCGCAGCAAGGCACGCTCACAAATCTGATCGACAAGGTGGACGAACATGCCCGGGCCGGGGATGGGATCTCCATCGGCCTCATCCAGGAGATCGTCGGACCGCGGGCCGCCGGGCCCCTGCTGCTCATTCCCGCGCTCATCGTTATCTCGCCGCTCAGCATTATTCCGGGCATCCCAACCCTCACCGGTATTCATACGGTGCTGGTGGCCGGCCAGATTGCGCTCGGCCGCAAGACAATGTGGCTGCCCAAATGGCTCACGGAGAGGAGTATTCCCGGCCGGCACGTGGAAAAGCTGCTCAAATTCCTTAAGCCGGTGGGCCGGGTGGCGGACACGATCATCAAGCCGCGCGCCCGGGTGCTGGTGGCGCCGCCTCTGCGGCGGGCAGGGGCCGTCATCTGCGTCCTCGTCGGGATGATCATGCCGCTCCTCGAATTCGTGCCCTTCACCTCGACCTGGGCGGCAGCGGTGATTGCGGTCTATGCCATGGCGATCACGGCCAAGGATGGGTTCCTCGCGCTGGCATGGGTGGGACTGGTCGCGGCGGCCCTTTCTATCCTCCTGATGCTTCTCGTTTAATTATTCTAAAATTTGAAGGAGAGGCGAAGTCGACGGCATTCCCGGTGTCGTTGGTTGTTTGCTGCCGCAGGCTCCAGGGCGAGTTCAGGCCCGGGGCGTGCTGTCGCGATTGTGACCGGAGGAGGCCATCGCGCAGTTGCCGCAGCCATGAACTTGGTCTTTTTAGGGCAAAATATTCACAGGGACGGCGGTCTTGACGTTTAGGTCAATCTTTTGCTTGTCAGTGGACGCTTTGCCGCGATACCGTCCACCAATCTCGGACCAGCGGGTTTAACCGCTGGCCAGACAAATAATCCGCATTCCAAAAGCGGATGGCAACAACACTGTTGAAGACCACATGGAGATGGGACGAGAATGAAGTTCACCACAGCCTTTAAGGCGGTAGCGACCGCGGGCGCCATGGCGCTGATGATGAGCACCTCCGCTTCGGCGGTGACGCTGCAGTTGCACAATGGTGGCGACCCCGGCACCCTCGACCCCCACAAAGCTTCCGGCGACTGGGAAAACCGCGTCATCGGCGACTATATCGAAGGTCTGCTGACCGAGAGCCCGTCTGCCGAAGCCATCCCGGGCCAGGCCGAAAGCTGGGAAATTTCCGAGGACGGCACCGTCTACACGTTCAAGCTGCGCGATGGCATTCAGTGGTCCGACGGTACTCCGGTGACTGCTGGCGACTTCGTCTATGCCTTCCAGCGCCTGTTCAACCCGACCACCGCAGCTGACTACGCTTACCTGCAGTTCCCGATCAAGAACGCTGAAGCGATCAACTCGGGCACGATCACCGATCTCAACGAACTCGGCGTCAAGGCCATCGACGACAAGACGCTCGAGATCACTCTCGAGGCCTCGACCCCCTTCTTCCTCGAAGCCTTGACCCACTACACCGCCTATCCGGTGCCAAAGCATCTCGTTGAAGAGCTTGGCGATGACTGGACCAAGGTCGACAACATCATCGGCAACGGCCCATACCTCGTGAAGGAATGGCTGCCGGGCTCCTATGTCCGTTCGGAAAAGAACGCCGACTATTACGATGCTGCCAATGTGCAGATCGATGAAGTCTACTACCACGTTCTCGAAGATCAGGCCGCAGCCCTCAACCGCTACCGCGCCGGTGAATTCGACATCCTGACCGACTTCCCGTCCGACCAGTACCAGTGGCTGCAGGACAACCTTCCCGGTGAAGCACACGTCACCCCGTTCCTGGGCATCTACTACTACGTGATGAACCAGGAAGAGGGCCAGGTCCTCTCCGACGTCCGCATTCGCGAAGCGCTTTCGACCACCGTCGTGCGTGACGTGATCGGCCCCGATATCCTGGGCACCGGCGAACTTCCGGCCTATGGCTGGGTCCCGCCCGGTACGTCGAACTATGTCGAAAATGCCTATCATCCGGCATGGGCCGACACGCCCTATGAAGAGCGCGTCGAAAAGGCCAAGGCGCTGATGACCGAAGCCGGTTACGGCCCGGACAATCCGCTGACCCTGCAGCTGCGTTACAACACCAACGACAACCACCAGCGTATCGCTGTGGCGCTTGCCGCCATGTGGGAGCCGCTTGGCATCAAGATCGAGCTGTTCAACGCTGAAACCGCTGTTCACTACGACGCCCTGCGCGCCGGTGACTTCCAGATCGGCCGTGCCGGCTGGCTGCTCGACTACAACGATCCGTCCAACACGCTCGACCTCCTCAAGAAGGGCGTCGATCAGGCCGGCACGATGAACTGGGGCAATAACTATGGCCGCTATGCGAACGAAGAGTTCAATGCGCTCATGACCCAGGCGTCGACCGAGCTCGATCTCGAAGCACGCGGCAAGCTGCTTGCCGACGCTGAAAAGATCGCCATGGACGAATTCGCTGCCATCCCGATCTACTGGTACGTGTCCAAGGACGTCGTATCGCCCAAGATCTCGGGCTTCGAAGCGAACCCGAAAAACATCTTCCGCACCCGCTGGCTCTCGAAGTCGGAATAAGCGGATCATAAAAACCAGATCGTGGGGGCCAGATTGGCCCCCACGGTTCTTTTGTCCGAGCGTGACCGGCCCCTCCCTCCATCCCGGCGCCCCGGCCAAGGAGTTCTCACCAAATGCTATCCTACGCCTTCCGGCGCGTGCTTTCGGCGATCCCGATCGCGCTGATCGCCGTGACAGTCTGTTTTTTCATCCTGCGTCTGGCGCCGGGTGGACCGTTTGACGGTGAACGTGCCCTGCCGCCGACCGTGCTGGCCAATCTGCGCGCCCACTACAATCTCGACCAGCCGCTGGTCGTTCAGTATTTCATCTATATCGGACGGCTTCTGCAGGGCGACCTCGGCCCGTCCATGGTGATCGACGGCTTCAACGTCTCCGACCTCATCCGCATCGGCTTCCCCTTCACCCTGACCATGGCGCTGAGCGCCTTTGTGATCGCGACCACCATCGGCATCATCGCCGGCATGGTTGCGGCGGTGAACCAGAACAAATGGCCCGACTATGTGCTCGTGCTGGCCGTGATGCTGGGCGTGGTGGTGCCGAACTTCCTCATGGCCGCACTGCTGCAGCTCTGGTTTGGCGTTTATCTGCGCTGGCTGCCGGCCGGTGGCTGGGTCAATGGCTCGATCTGGCATCTGGTGTTGCCCGTCACTGTTCTCGCCTGGCCCCATGCCGCGCGCATCAGCCGGCTCATGCGCGGCTCGATGATCGAAGTGCTCGGCACCAATTATGTGCGGACCGCCCGTTCCAAGGGCTTGGGCGAACGTCTCGTCATGGCGCGCCACGCCATCAAGCCGGCGCTGTTGCCGGTGGTCTCCTATCTCGGGCCAGGCCTGTCCTATCTGCTCACCGGCTCGCTCGCCGTCGAACAGATTTTCGGCCTCCCCGGCATCGGCAAATATTTCGTCCAGGCCGCGCTCAACCGCGACTATGGCATCGTTCTGGGAACGACCATCCTCTACATGTTCATCATTCTTGCGCTTAATCTGATCGTCGACCTCGTCTATGCCTGGCTCGATCCCAAGGTGAGGTATCACTGATGGCTGGGATCACCGGAAAAGACCAGGTTCTGACGGCCTACGCCAAGAAGCTGGAAACGCTCGATCCGCCCAAGGGCCGCTCGCTGACCCAGGATGCCGTGCGACGCCTCGTGCGCAACAAGGCAGCCGTGGTCTCGATCGGGCTTGTCGTGCTGATCGTGCTGATCGCCTTCATCGGCCCCTATTTCGTGCCTTGGGGCTATTCCCAGGTCGACTGGTCCAATATCCGCAAGCCGCCTGATTTCGATGCCGGCCACTTCTTCGGCACCGACCAGAACGGCCGCGACATGCTGGCGCGTGTGCTCCAGGGCACGCAGATGAGCCTCACCGTGGCGCTCGTCGCCACAGTGGTTTCGGTCAGCATCGGCGTCGTCTATGGCGCCGTGGCAGGCTATTTCGGCGGCCGGGTCGACGCCATCATGATGCGCATCGTCGACGTCATGTATGCGCTGCCCTACATTCTCTTCGTCATCATCCTGATGGTGATGTTCGGCCGCAATCCCGTGCTGCTCTTCGTCGGCATCGGCTGTATCGAATGGCTGACCATGGCGCGTATCGTGCGCGGGCAGACCCTCTCGATCAAGGAGAAGGAATTCGTCGAGGCTGCCAAGGCCGGCGGCGCAAAACCCTTCACCATCATCATGCGCCATATCGTGCCCAATCTGACGGGTCCGGTGGTGATCTATGCAACGCTGACCATTCCCGAGATCATCATCGCCGAGAGCTTCCTCTCCTATCTCGGCCTTGGTGTGCAGGAGCCGCAGACCTCGCTCGGCACGCTGATCTCCGCCGGTGCGCCGGTGGCAGAGGTTCTGCCCTGGATGCTCCTGGCGCCGGCAGGCGTGCTGATCACCCTGCTGCTCTGTCTCACCTATATCGGGGACGGCCTGCGCGACGCGCTCGACCCCAAGGATCGCTGATGACCAAAGTTCTTGACGTTCAGGACCTCGGCGTCACCTTCGCCCTCCACGAGAGCGAGGTGCACGCGGTCAACAATCTCAACTTCTCCCTCGAGGCTGGCGAAACCCTCGCTGTCGTCGGGGAATCGGGGTCTGGCAAGAGCCAGGCCTTCCTCTCCATCATGGGCCTTCTGGCCAAGAATGGCCGCACCAGCGGCAAGGCCATGCTCGGCGACGTCAACCTCGTCGGCATGGAGAAGGCCAAGCTCGACAAGATCCGTGGCAAGGACATTGCCATGATCTTCCAGGACCCGATGACCTCGCTCAATCCGAGCCTCAAGGTCAAAACCCAGCTGGCCGAGGTTCTGGTCAAGCACCGCGGCTTCGACAAGTCCAAGGCGGTCACCACCGCCGTGGAAATGCTCGAACGCGTCGGCATCCCCGAACCCGCCAAGCGCGCCAATGCCTACCCGCACGAAATGAGTGGCGGCATGCGCCAGCGCGTGATGATCGCCATGGCGCTGCTGTGCCAGCCAAAAATCCTCATCGCCGACGAGCCGACCACGGCGCTCGACGTGACGGTGCAGGCCCAGATGCTGGATCTTTTCAAGACCCTCACCGACGACTTCGGGACTTCGCTCGTGATCATCACCCATGATCTGGGTGTGGTGGCGGGCGTGGCTGACCGCATGATGGTGATGTATGGCGGCCGCGCGGTGGAAAAGGGGACGGTCGACGATCTCTTCTATGATCCGCGCCACCCCTATACGTTGGGCCTTCTGCATTCGACCCCGCATATCGCCAAGCGCGCCGAGCGGCTCGACCCGATCCAGGGCCTGCCACCCAGCCTTGAAAACCTGCCAAAAGGCTGCTCGTTCAACCCGCGCTGCGCCTTCTGCTTTGACCGGTGCCTTGAAGAACGTCCGCCCCTGGCCCCGACCGCCGACGGTCGCGAGAAGGCGTGCTTCTATGAAGGCCCGCTGAAATACGGAGAGGTGGCGTAATGACCCCGGCACCCGATACGCTCATCGAGATCAAGGATCTCAAGAAAACCTTCTCGATCGCTACCGGCCTTTTTTCCAAAAAACTCCGGCTGACCGCGCTCGAAAACATCAATTTCTCGGTCAAGAAGGGCGAAACGCTCGGGATCGTGGGAGAAAGCGGCTGTGGCAAGTCCACCCTTGGTCGCTGTATCCTGCAGCTGATCGCGCCCGATGAAGGCCAGGTGCTCTGGCTCGGGCAGGACCTCACCAAGGTTCCGGCCGAGGAAATGCGCAAGCGCCGGGCAGATCTGCAGATCATCTTCCAGGATCCGCTGGCCTCGCTCAATCCGCGCATGACCGTGGGCGAGATCATCGAAGATCCCCTGCGCACGCTCAAGCCCGAGCTCAAGAAGGAAGAGCGACGCGCCCGCGTCTTCAAGATCATGGAGGCCGTCGGCCTTCTGCCCGAGATGATCAACCGCTATCCGCACGAGTTTTCGGGCGGCCAGGCCCAGCGTATCGGCATTGCCCGCGCGCTGATCACCGAGCCAAAACTCATTGTTTGCGACGAGCCGGTTTCGGCGCTCGACGTGTCGATCCAGGCGCAGATCCTCAATCTCTTGTCCGAACTCAAGGATGAGTTCGGCCTGACGCTGATCTTCATCTCGCACAATCTTTCGGTCGTGCGGCACGTCTCCGACCGCATCCTCGTGCTCTATCTGGGGCGCATCGTGGAACTCGCGACGGGCGATGAGATCTATGAGGATCCAAAGCACCCCTATACCCGTGCGCTGCTCACCGCCGTGCCGATCCCGGATCCAAAACTGGCAAGGCTGCGCAATATCGATGCCTTGAAGGGCGAAATTCCCTCGCCCATCAATCCGCCCTCGGGCTGCACTTTCCGCACGCGCTGCCGCTTCGCCCAGCCCCGCTGCGCCGAAATTCGCCCCCCGCTCGAAACGCTGGAAGGCGGGCGCCTCGTCGCCTGCATTCGCTGGCAGGAAATCGAAGCCCCCAAGGAAGCCGTCCTCGGCGCCTGAGGCTCTGCTCTGACAGAACCGGCAGCGGGCACCACGCGTGCCCGCTGCTTTTTTTGGCCCGCTGGCACGCGTTGTTTCGGAAATCTTTGAGCAGCCAGAGATTTGCAGTTGGACAACGGCCGCTCGGGCGGTAAGGGACCAAGGCACGGTCGCCCCTGGGCGCACGGTGCCCGCATCATCCCGGGGTCGAGCGCATGTCAAAAATCCTCTCGCGCCGCCTGATGACACTCATCCTGAGCTATCAGCTCCGTCGGTCGCTGGGACGATTGGGCGTGCCGCTATCACCGCGCCTTGCGCCCCATCCGGTCGCGACAGATTTCCTGCGCGACATCGCCATCCACCGCAAGAATGGGCGCATTCAGTTCGGCTTGCCTGCCGACCCGTTTGAGCTGGTGTTCTGTCGCCGCGCCAGCGTAACTGCCTATCTCTACCTGCTCAGCCATTGTCCGGCCGAGGTCGAACTGTTCACCGGCGCTTGTGATGATGGCGACTATCCGAGCGGCGCCCGGTTCACACCGTCCTCGCGTAGCGCGCGCGCCATAGCAATTCCCGACCGATATTTCATTCTGCGCGACGGGTTTCGGCCGAGCGCCGCCTCGTCGAGGCCGATCCGATACCGTGGACTTCACGCCGGGACACACTTGTCTGGCGTGGCGGCATCAATGGCCATGGCATTCATCCGCAAAGTGAAGACGACGCCTACAATCCGCGTGTCATCCCGCGGGCGCGAATGTGCATGCAGCTCAGATCGGTGCCCGGTGTCGATGCCCTGATCAGCGATGCGCTGGATCCGCATGTGCCGCTCCACACACTTGCCGGGCTCGGCATTACCGGCGCCAACCGGGCCGAACCCGAATGGCGCGGCGACAAATTTGCCATCGATATCGACGGCTGGACCAATAGCTGGTCGAACCTGATCATCCGCATGCATTTCGGCTGCTGTGTGCTCAAGGTCGCCAGCGCCGATGGCTATCGGCAGTGGTGGTATGACTGGCTGGTGCCTTGGGAGCACTTTGTACCCGTGGCCAGCGATATGAGCGACTTCGCCGAAAAGATCGACTGGGTGCGCAGCCATGACCGGGAAGCCGCCGAAATCGCCCGTCGCGGCCAGGCGCTGGTGCGCACCATGACCCTGGCATCCGAAACCCGGATCGGCGCCGAACTCATCACCGCGAACTGGAAGCTTGCATGATCTCTATTCCCGACTTTGCCGGCAGGCATATCGCCGTGGCCGGTGGGGCAGGCTTTATCGGCCGGCACATGTGCAATCGCCTTCTCGATGGTGGCGCAACAGTGCTCTGCATCGACAATTTCCTGACCAGCGCGCGCGAAGACCTTGCGCCGCTTCTGGCACGTCCGGGTTTTTCGCTGCTTGAAGCCGATATCGTCGCGCCACTCGATTTTGTCGCCGATGGCATCATCAATCTGGCCTGCCCGGCCTCACCCGTCGCCTATCAGCGTGATGCCGTCGAGACCATGCGCATCAATGTCATCGGCACGGACAGGCTGCTCGCCATGGCGCGAAAGCTGGGCGTTCGGTTTCTTCAGGCCTCCACCAGCGAGGTCTATGGCGACCCCGAAGTTCACCCGCAGCCCGAAACCTATCTCGGCCACGTCAATCCGATCGGCCCGCGCTCCTGCTATGACGAAGGCAAGCGGGCGGCCGAAACATTGTGTACCGATTATGCCCGCCAATATGGCGTCGATGTGCGGATTGCCCGTATTTTCAATACCTACGGCCCGGGCATGGCCGCCGACGACGGTCGCATCATCTCCAATTTCGTCACCCAGGCCCTGCGCGATCTTCCCCTCAGCATCTATGGAGACGGCACGCAGACGCGGTCCCTCTGCTATGTCGCCGATACGGTCGAAGGGCTCTTGAGGCTGTTCTTTTTGCCCGACATCGACGTGCTGCCGATCAATATCGGCTCCACCGATGAGTTGAGCGTGACCGAAATCGCCCTGTCCATCCTCGACGCGACGGGATCACGATCCCCGCTGTCCTATCACCCCCTGCCGGTCGATGATCCTCGACAGCGCCGTCCGGATACCGGCAGGGCGGCAAAAGTTCTGGGCTGGAGACCGCAGACCAGCCTCAGGGCAGGTCTCGCGCACACCATTGCCCATTTCGCCGAGAGGCTGGATGCGCGCGCATCGCATCCGGAACCGGCACAGTGATCGGCCACAGCATCTGACATTCAAAAAAGCCCCCGCATCGCTGCGGGGGCTTTTTGTATTTGCAGAAGCTTTACGCCCGCGGCTTGGGGGCGTTGCGAGGCGGAATATCGTTCGAATAGATATTGTGCAGCCCGATATTGTGCACATCGCGCTCGCCGCAGAGGGCCATGGTGGTGTCGAGTTCCTTGCGGATGATCTCGAGCACGCGGCTGACCCCTTCTTCCCCGCCAGCGCCGAGGCCGTAGAGCATGGCGCGGCCGATAAAGGCGGCCTTGGCGCCATAGGCCAGCGCCCGCACCACGTCCTGGCCAGAGCGGACGCCGCTGTCGATATAGACCTCGGTCTTGTGGCCGACGCGATCGACGATTTCGGGCAGAACGCGAATGGTGGAAGGCGCGCCATCGAGCTGGCGGCCACCATGATTGGAAACGATGACCGCATCGGCGCCATTGTCGATCGCCGCCTGGGCGTCATCGGCGTCGAGCACGCCCTTGACGATCACCGGACCGCCAAAGCGCTCCTTGATCCATCGTACGTCACCCCAGTTCAAGGTCGGGTCGAACTGGCTGGCGGTCCAGGAGGAGAGCGAAGCGAGGTCGTGATCACCGCTTACATGGCCGACGATATTGCGGAAGGTATGGCGCTTGGTGCCCAGCATGCGCGCACACCAGAGCGGGTGCTGCATCATCTGCCAGATCGAATAGGGCGTGAACTTTGGCGGGGTGGAAAGCCCGTTCTTGATGTCCTTGTGGCGCTGGCCGAGGATCTGCAGGTCCATGGTCAGGATCAGCGCAGAGCAGTTCGCCGCCTTGGCGCGGTCGATCAGCCGATAGATGAACTCGCGGTCGCGCATCACATAGAGCTGGAACCAGAAGGGCGCGGTGGTGTTCTCGGCAATGTCCTCGATCGAGCACACGCTCATGGTCGAGAGCGAGAAGGGGATGCCGAATTTCTCCGCCGCCCGGGCCGCTTTGATCTCGCCGTCCGCAGTCTGCATGCCGCCGGTTGCCGCCGGGGCAATGGCGACGGGCATGGTGATTTCCTTGCCCAGCATCGTGGTCTTGAGGTTGCGCCCCTCAAGGTTCACCGCCACCTTCTGGTTGAGCTTGATCTTGGCGAAATCGCTCTCGTTGTCGTGATAGGTGCTCTCCGTATAGGAGCCGCTATCGGCATATTCGAAGAACATCTTTGGCACGCGCCGACGCGCCACCCTCATCATTTCCTCAACGGTCAGGATCTTGTCGATGGCGGGCATGGAAGGCTCCAGATGGGCGGTGAGCTTGCCTAACAACTAACATGTTAGCAGTCAACGTCGCGCCGACCGGAACGGGCAAATCGCTCCGGTGGAGCGATTTGAGGTGCGAAGACCCTGAGAGCTACGCTCGAATGGCCGGCCCTACGCACTATGCTTCGGTTGTTCTAACTGAGCGGCCCCATGGACTTGCGATTGATCATGAGCGTTGAAAAGATGACGGCGAAGGCAAAGATCACCATGCCCCCCGCCAGTACATGCGCCTTGTCCCATTCGAGGCGCTCTACGGAATCGTAGATGGCGATGGAGAGCACTTTGGTCTGCCCCGGTATATTGCCGCCGATCATCAGCACCACGCCAAATTCGCCGATCGTATGAGCAAAGGCCATGATGCCGCCGACAAGATAGCCGGGCCGCGCCAACGGCAGGAGCACGCGGAAGAACAGCGCACCGCGCCGCGCCCCCAGCGTCTCCGCCGCTTCGATCACTTCTGTTTCGATGGCGGCAAAAGCGTTGCGCAGCGGCTGAACCATGAAGGGCAGGGAGGCGATCACCGAGCCGATGACGAGGCCGGGAAATGAAAAGGCGAGGGTTCGCGCGCCCCAGAGCCCGGCCAATGCGCCACCGGGGCCGAATGGCCCTAGCGCCAGCAACAGATAAAATCCCAAGACCGTGGGCGGCAGCACCAGCGGCAGCGTCACCAGCGCGCCAATGATTGTCGTGCCCGCGTTTCTGCTCCGCGCCAGCCACAGGGCAATCGGCGTGCCGATGACAAGCAGGATGGCCGTCACCGTCGCGGCCAGGGCGAGGGTCAGGGCAATCGGGGCAAGGAGCGGTTCAACATCCATCCCCTAGCCATCACCCGCGCGGACACTTCCTGCAAGGGGCGTTTTTGAACAGCCTCCTGTCTCTCGGCCCCATCGCCTCCCTCCCCCTTGTGGGGAGGGAATGAGGGTGGGGGGCGACTGGAGCGGACGCTGGAAAGTGCCCCCACCCAGCGGCGCTAGGGCCATGCGGCCCAAGCTCTGCTACCCTCCCCACAAGGGGGAGGGAACGCAGTTGCCGATTGGCCTACGCCATTCAAGGCACTGAATACCCCGCCGCCTCGATCACCGCCACGGCATCATCGCTCTGCAAAAACTCCAGAAAAGCGATGGCCGCCGGATTGCTCTCGCCATGTTTCAGCAGCACCGCCCCCTGGGCAATCGGCGCGTGAAACGCCTCCGGAACCAGCCAAATGTTGGCCTTTCCGATCACCTGGCTTGCGGCGACAAAGCCGAACTCGGCATTGCCGGTTTCAACGAACTGCAGCGTCTGCGAAATGGTCTCGCCCCAGACGATTTTGGGTTCTATGGCGTCATAAAACCCAAGCGCCTCAAGCGTTTCAACCGCGGCCTTGCCATAGGGCGCTGCCTGCGGATCGGCAAGGGCAATCCGGCTGAACGCACTCGTCAAAGCTTCGGCGCCCGCACTTAAATCCCGCCCCGGCCCATAAAGCGCAAGCCGTCCCTCGGCGTAGATGAAGAAGCTGTCCGGCGCCGCATGGCCGTCTTCGATGGCCCGGCGCGGTCGGTCCGTATCGGCCGCCAAAAACACATCAAACGGCGCCGCCTGGCTGATCCGCCCATAAAGCGCCCCGGTCGCCCCAAAACTGAGCCGCACTTCATGCCCGGTCTCGGCCGTGAACCGCCCGGCCAACACCTCGGCAACAGCCGTAAAATTGGCCGCCACCGCAATCGTCGCCGTCTCCGCCCGCGCTGGCAGCGCCGTCAGCAACATGGCGATGAGGCAGGCAGTAAGGCGCAGCATCAGGAGCACTCCAAGCGTGAGCTGATCGATGCGCTATCCGGATTTTTGAGGCAAGGGCTGAAAGATCACAGTGTCTTGGTCGCCGCATTGGGATCGCGGAAGGGCAGGGGCGGATAGTGCAAGCCGCGCTGCCCCGAAAGGCCTCGATTGGGTTTCGGGCCGGCATAGGTGGCCTTGCATCCGATCCACTCGTCGCCCCGCACATAGTCGAGATCCCCGCCATAGAGCGCGTCGCGCAAAACGCCCTGCAGCCGGGCGAGCACCGCGGCATAATCCGACGACGCCACCAGATTTTGCCGCTCCTCGGGATCGGTCTCGAGGTCGAACAGCTGGAAATGATTTCCGGCGGGATACCAGATCAGCTTGTGGCGGCCATCATGGATCATGCGGCTGGCGTCGAGCCCTTCCGAGCACTCGCCATAAAAATAGTCCCGCCGCGCGTCGCCGATCATCGATCGTCCGGTCATCGTGTCGGGCGGGGTTATCCCGGCCAGATCGAGAAGCGTGGGCATCACATCCTGCAGGCCGACCAGTCGGTCATCGATCGAACCGGGCTGGATGCGGTCCGCGTCCGAGGCCGCGCCCAGCACGATCATCGGCACATTGGCGGAAGCCTCATAGGCCAGCCGCTTGGCATAAAGCCCGTGGTCGCCCAGCATGTCGCCATGGTCGGCGGTAAAGACGATGATGGTGTCGTCCAGAATGCCTTCTTCGCGCAGCGTGCCGATGATCAGTCGCAACTGGTGATCGACATGGGTGCAGAGCGCATAATAGGCCCGCCGCATGTCGTCGCGCTGGGCTGGCGGCAGATCGGTCCAATAATCGCGCACGGCTTGAAGCGCGGGCGGCAGGTCTGCGTCCGGAGCGGACCAATCGGCGGTGATCGGCTGGGGCATGTCGCGGCGTGCATAGCGCTCAATGTAGCTCGCGGGCGGCACCAGCGGCGGATGCGGCGCGGTGTAGGACACGTACCAGAGGCCCGGGCGCGTGGGATCGCGCCTCTTGATCGTCCGGCACGCCTGGAAGGTGATCCAGTTGGTGACATGCAGATGCTCGGGCAGATGCCAGCTGCGCCAGCCATATTCATTATTGCCCATGCCGTGGAAGAAGTGCTGCCCGGCAAAGCCATTGTCGGCGAGGAACACCTCATAGTCGTCGACACAGCCATTGAGCTGGCGGCCTTCCTCGGCGAGGATCACATCGTCAAAGCCGATCCGGTCGCGCTGCGGATAGACATGCAGCTTGCCGATCGCCGTCGCCTGATAGCCGGCGTTCCGAAAAGTCTCTGCCAGCGTCGGCAAGTCCGGCATGCCCAGCGTGCCCTGCGCCACGCGGTCGCCATGCGTGCGCGGATCGGTGCCGGTCATCAGCGTGCGGCGGGCGGGCACGCAGATCGGTGTTTCCGAATAGGCATTGGTAAAGCGCCGACCGGCCTTGGCCAGCATGTCGAGTGTGGGCGTTTCGACCACGGGGTGCCCGGCGCAGCCGAGCACCTTGGCGGCCCATTCATCGACCGTGACCAGAAGAACGTTTTTTTGGGTCATGCGCTTGCCTTCCATTCCCGCCAAGGCCACCCGACAAAAGCCGGATGGCCCAGAGTATCATGCGATCAGCTGCGGGCCAGAATGGCTTCAGCTTCAGACAGCAGCGAAGAGGCGCCGTCCTCGGGCGAGGCGGCTTCAAAACCGACTTCCTGACTGATGCGCTGCAGCACGGTCGTGACTTCGCCAGCGCCGGGCGGTGCGAGTGGCGGCAGGGCGCCGACATACTGGTTGATGCTGGCGACATAATCGACCGAGGCGCTTTCCGCCGGGCTGATCAGCGGCGCGATGGCTTCCTGAATTTTCGGGTCCACCGGAATGCCGCGCTCCGCGCCGAGGATCTTTGCCGCCTCGATATCCTGGGTGAAGTAGGCGAGGAAATCGACCGCCAGCTCAGGATCGGGCGTGGTCGCCGAAATGCTGACGCGGGTTGCGGGGCGCAGATAGTGGCCCGGCGCTGCATCGGCCGAGATCAGCGGATAGGCGATGAGACCAACGCTGTCCTGCATGGCATTGCGCGTCGGACCAATGGCATTGGCGAGCCCGAACGCCAGCGCGGCGCGCTGCTGCACCAGCATGCTGGTTTCAACGGTGTTGAGATCGGTCGCCTGCACATCTGCCGGCACGCAGGCACCGGATTTGCGCATATCCTGCCAGAGGGCAAACCAGTCGCGCGCGTCCGTGGTGTCAAAGGCAATCTCGCCATCGGCAGTATAGAGCGCCTTGCCGCGCTGGCGCAGGAAGTTTTCGAAGGGCACTTCGACGCCGCTGGCATCGGCAAGCCCGAACATGCCGCTGCGCTTGGTCGCCGCCTTGAAGGCCAGCGCGCGTTCGGCGAGTTCTTCATAGGTAATGCCCGATTTTGGGGCTTCGACGCCGGCCTCTTCCCAGGCGGTTTCGTTGACATGGCAGGCCGCCACATTGACGCCGAAGCTGATGCCGTAGAGCTTGCCATCGGCGCCGCGATTGGCATCGACCTGATCGGCGGGAATGGCGCTGAGATCAAGCTTGTTGCCGAGATATCCGTCGAGCGGCAGCAGGGCGCCGCGCGAGGCATATTCGGAGAGATAGCGGAAATCCATCTGGATGATGTCGGGCGCCGCATCGCCGACAATCTGGGTGGCGAGGCGCGGCCAGAAGTCGGCAAAGGACGCCGTCTCTCCCATGACCGTCACACCTGGATTGGCGGCCTGATAGAGGTCGATGACCTTTTCGGTGCGTTCGAGCCGATCGGTATTGCCCCACCAGAACATGCGCAGGGTTTTCTCCTGTGCGCTGGCGCGGCCGAGGCCAAAGGCCGATGCGAGGCCAAGCACGCTGGTGGCGGCCATAAATTGACGACGATTAAGAATGCTCATGAAAATCCTCCCGATTATCAAATAAGTTGGCCGGACTTTTCTTGTATGGAAGCCTTCCGTCAAGCCCGCCAGCGCAGAATTTCGTCTGCGCGAATGCGACATTCGGATGGTTTCGGCCAGCGGACCGAAGCAGGCGGCAAACAAAAAGGCGAGCACCCAAGGGGCACCCGCCTGATGTTCGGAAAGAGGATGTGAGCGAGGTCAGCCGCGCAGCGCGCTGGCTTCCCTGGCGAGGGCTTCGATGCGGGCGAAGTCGCCGCTTTCGATTGCGTCATTGGGCATGATCCACGAGCCGCCGACGCAGATGACATTGGGCAGCGCCAGATAGGTCTTGGCCTTGATCACGTCGATGCCGCCGGTGGGGCAGAAGGTGATGTCGGGCAGGGGCGAGGCAAAGGCCTTCAGCACCGGCGCGCCGCCCAGCGCTTCGGCTGGGAAGAACTTGAGGAACGAATACCCCCGCTCGGCAGCGGCCATGGCTTCGGTCGGGGTGCCGATGCCCGGCAGCAGCGGGATCGATACATCGTCGGCTGCATCGAGCAGGCGCGGCGAGGCGCCCGGCGACACCATGAAGCGGCAGCCCACATCGACCGAGGCGCGCATATGGACTTCATTGCGAACCGTCCCGGAGCCGACGATGGCGCCGGTCACCTTGGCCATTTCTTCCATGACCTTGAGCGCATTGGGCGTGCGCAGCGTCACTTCGAGAATGGGCAATCCGCCTGCCACCAGCGCCTCGGCCAGCGGCCGCGCCTTGGAAACGTCATCGAGGATGATGACCGGGACCACGGGGGCCAGCGTCAGGATGGAGCGGATGGCATTGGCGTCTTGCGGCATGGACGATCCTCGTCTGGCTCAGAAAACTCAGCGCAAGGGTTAGGACTTGCCCACAAAAGCTGCAAGAGCGTTCATTGAAAAGAAAGACGAAAATACCTAGGTTCCGGCACACTTAGGCGGAGGATGGCCCCATGGTTCACACGATCAACGCAATTACTCCGCTCAGCGAAGCGCGCGAGATCCTCGCCCAGCACTTCGACCTGAAGTTCTCCAAGGCCATCGAGCGTGCGACCGACAAGATTTTCGAGCGGGTCCGCCACCAGATCCCCGAGATCGAGTGGAGCTATTATGCGCCGCTGATCTTCCAGATCAACAAGCTCAAGGCCGAGAAGGACGCGGTTATCCTGGCGCATAATTACCAGACGCCGCAGATCTATCACGGCGTTGCCGACGTGGTGGGCGACAGCCTGCAGCTGGCCATTGAGGCCACCAAGGTGCGCCAGCAGGTGATCGTCCAGTGCGGCGTGCACTTCATGGCCGAGACCTCAAAGCTTCTCAATCCGACCAAGACGGTGCTCATCCCCGATAGCCGCGCCGGCTGTTCGCTGTCGGAATCGATCACCGCCGAGGATGTGATGGCCATGCGCGCCCGCTATCCCGGCGTCCCGGTGGTGACCTATGTGAACACCTCTGCGGCCGTGAAGGCGGTGACCGATGTCTGCTGCACCTCGTCCAACGCGCTCGACATCGTCAATCGCGTCGAGGGTGACAGTGTCATCATGATCCCGGACCAGTACCTGGCCCAGAACACCGCCAAGAAGACGCACAAAAAGATCATCACCTGGGCCGGCGCCTGCGAGGTCCACGAGACCTTTACCGCCGAGGACATTTCCGAGCTGCGCCACGCCTATCCCACGGCCAAGATCATCGCCCACCCCGAATGCCCTCCCGAGGTGATCGATGCGGTGGACTTTGCAGGCTCGACCGCCGCCATGATCGACTGGGTGAAATCCACCAGGCCGGCCCGCGTCGTCATGGTCACCGAATGCTCCATGTCCGATAACGTAGCCAGCGAAACCACGGGGGTCGATTTCCTGCGCGGCTGCAACATCTGCCCGCACATGAAGCGCATCAATCTCGAAAACGTGCTGTGGAGCCTCCACACCATGACCGAGGAAGTCATCGTCCCCGAAGACCTCATCGCCCCCGCCCGCGCCGCAGTGGAGCGCATGATCGAATTGAGCCGGAAGGGGGATTAAGGCCCCCACCTAACCTCCCCCGGAAGACGGGGGAGGGACGGATCGCGTTTGCGGCGATCTCGGTGAGCCACCGGCTGGTCCCTCCCCCTACCAGGGGGAGGCTAGGAGGGGGTCAATCACCGCCCCGCCAAAAGCCGCCGATAAAGCTCCAGATACGCCCCGGCCATGTCCTCGGCGCGGAACATGTTTTCAAACCGCGCCCGGGCGCCATGGCCAAATGCCACAGCCCGGTCCGGAGAAGCGGCCAGCGTCCGCATCGCCGCCCCGAGTGCGGAAACATCTTCCGGCGGCACCACCAGCCCGGTCTCGCCGGCAAGGTTCACGAAACTCGTGCCCGTGCCGATCTCGCAGGAGATCATCGCCCTGCCGGCCCGCGCAGCTTCCGCCAGCGCTACGCCGAAAGCTTCAGAGCGCAAATGCGAGGGGAACACGAAGGCCCGGCTCAATTCCAGCAGCGCGATCTTGTCTTCATCCGACACGGAGCCGACAAAGCGCACGCTCGGGCCCCCCATTTCGGCCCATTCGGCCGTGTCGCCGCCGCCAGCGACCACCACGGGCAGGCCAGTTTCCCGCGCCGCCGCCATCAAAAACTGCAGGCCCTTGTAGTAGCGCAGCGCGCCGACGAAGAGGAAAAATCCGCTCCCCACTTTTTCCCGCCAGCTCTCGACGAGGGCTGCCGCCGGCGGCAGCACATCAGGGATTCCGATCGGAACAACGCTGGTCTTGCCCGGAAATTTCGCCAGCACCGCGCTGGTGCGCACATAATTGGGCGAGGTCGCGACGATGGCGTCCACCGACCGCAGGAATGCGTTCTGCACCGGCGCATAGAGTTTGAGCAAATTCTTCTGCCGCACGATGTCGGAATGATAGGTGACAACGCTGGGCGCCTTCGGGCGGCCGAGGAGGTGGAGCAGGTCGGCCATAGGCCAGGGGAAGTGGTAATTGACGATGTCGGCGTCGGCCGCGAGCCGTCGAAACAGCCCAAAACCCGACACCGATAGCCCTGCCGAGGCGATATTGATGTCCTGCCGCGCAAGATGGACGGTGTGATTGTCGACCGTCCGGACGCTGCCGCCACGGTCCTTGCTGAGCGCGAGGACCTGGCTCTCGACCCCATGCGGCACCATGCCTTCAGCGAGGGCATGGATCACGCGCGGCACGCCGGTGAAGTCATCCGGCAGATAGGTCTTGTAGACGTGCAGAACCCGCAAAACCGTCTCCTTGCGTCGTTTTTATGACCAAATGCGCCCGATTTTTCGCGCATGGCCGGGTTGCGATAGGCCCTCAGCGGTGGCAATGCGCTGCTGCCTGCGTTATGTGCTTTGCTCAATATCGCCAAGCAGCGCAAGGACAAGCTCGTGTCATCCATCGTTCCTGTTATTCTCGCTGGGGGTCAGGGAACCCGCCTGTGGCCGAAATCGCGTTCGGCGCGGCCCAAGCAGTTCATCGATCTCATCGGGGGCGATAGTCTGTTCCAGCGCAGCCTTGACCGTGTTGGCGACGCCGGCCGCTATAGCCCCGCCATTGTCATTACCAATGCCGAATACCGCTTCCTCGTTGCCGAGCAGGCTCTGTCCGCCGGTATCGAGGTCGGCGCCATCCTGCTCGAGCCTGTGGCACGCAACACAGCCGCCGCCATCGCGGCCGCGGCCCATCTGGCGCTCGCCAGCGACGAAGACGCGGTTCTCCACGTCCTTGCGTCCGATCACCTGATCGACGCCAGCCCCGAATATTTTGCCGCCGTCGATGCTGCCGCCGCTGCAGCGCGCGACGGGCACCTCGTCACCTTCGGCATTACCCCCGATCGCCCGGAAACCGGCTATGGCTATATCGCCATGGGCGAGGCCCTTGGCCTCGGCGCCCACAAGGTCGCCGCCTTTGTCGAAAAGCCCAATCTGGAGCGGGCGGAGGAGATGCTGGCCAAGGGCGGCTTTGTCTGGAATTCGGGCATGTTCATGCTGCCCGCCCGCCAGTTCCTTGCCGAATGCGAAAAGCTGGCGCCCGAGATCTTTGCCGCCTCGCGCGATGCCGTCGCCGGTGCGCACCGGGATCTCGACTTTATCCGCCTCGAAGAAACATCTTTCGCGTCCTCGCCCAACATCTCGGTCGATTTCGCCATTTTCGAGCGCACCGACAAGGCCGCAGTGCTGCCGGTGAGCTTTGATTGGTCCGATCTGGGTGCATGGGATGCGGTCTGGAAGGGCCAGGAGCGCGATGCCCAGGGCAATGCCATCTCTGGCCCGGCAATGGTGTCCAATTCCACCAATTCGCTCATCGTCTCCGATCACGCCCATGTGGTGGTCGACGGGCTCGACGATGTCGCTGTCATCGCCACCGAAGATGCGGTTTTCGTTGGCCGTCTCAGCCAGGCCCAGAATGTCGGTGCGCTGGCAAAGCTGCTCAAGGCCGACGACTCCACCCGTGCTTTGACCGAAACCCACAAGACCTCTTACCGGCCCTGGGGCGGTTATTCGTCCATTCTCATGGGCGAGCGCTTCCAGGTGAAGAAGCTTTTCGTCAAGCCGGGCAAGAAGCTCAGCCTGCAAAAGCATCACCACCGCTCCGAACATTGGGTCGTTGTCCGCGGCACCGCTGAGGTGACGGTCGATGGCAAGGTGTCGATGCTGTCTGAAAACCAGTCGATCTACCTGCCGCTCGGCTGCACTCATCGCCTTGCCAATCCGGGCAAGATCGAGCTCGAGCTCATCGAAGTCCAGACCGGCTCCTATCTCGGCGAAGACGACATCATCCGCATCGAAGACGAATTCGGCCGCAGCTGAGTTCTTTCGGGAGCGCCAGAAACGAAAATCCCCGCGCGAGCGGGGATTTTTTTGTTTTCAGGTGCAGCCCGTCAGTTGGCGGCGGCGAAATTCTAGAAGTGGAAGTTGAGGCCCACTTTGCCGACATGGGCGCCGGCGGTCACGTCATAGGCCTGGGCTCCGAGCGAGCCCGCTGGCGCCGTACCGGTCAGGCGGTTGTAGCTATATTCCGCCTTGACGCTGATGGCGTCGTTGAGAGCGAGTTCCATGCCGGCGCCGATGGTATAGCCAATCCCGGTGCCCGAATAAGAACCGGTCGCGCCCGCGAAGACCGCGGAGGTGTTGGCATTGACGCCGCCCACGGCAAGACCGCCGGTGGCAAACAACAGCACATTGTCAAAGGCCATGCCGGCGCGGCCACGCAGCGTGCCCAGCCAGTTGATGTCACCCGAGCAGGTCACACCCACGACGCCGGCACAGGCGGTTGAGACATTGATGCCCGACCAGGCCACATCGCCCTCGAGGCCAAGCACAAAATTGTCGAACTGGGCGTTGACGCCGGCATTGACGCCAAGCAGACCGCCGCTCCAGTTGATCGTGTCGGTCAGGCCATTGAGCGCGCCCACGGACTCGGCGGTGCCGCTGCCGTATCCGGCATTGATACCGGCATAAAAGCCGGACCAGTCAAACCCAGCCGATGTATAACCACCCTGATCCATGGGGAGATAAAGATCAGCCGCTACTGCGTTTGACGCAAGACCGGCAAGTGCTGCCAAGGCGATTAGTGTGCGTTTCAAAGTCGTTCCCCCAAATTGACTGAAAGTGATTCTGTTAATCATAATCGTCTTGGTGGCGATTGTTATCAACACGCAATTTTTGCCGGGTAATTGTCGTGCAGGGCGGCGATGATTTTCCATGCGCCGGCTTATCCCTGCCGTCATTGCCCGGCCTGTCCGGGCCATGGAGAATATCGGGGCCGCTAAAACCCCCACCCAACCTCCCCCTGTCCAGGGGGAGGAGCCGGTCCGTGCCTCACTTAACGCATGGCAAACGCGATGCGTCCCTCCCCCTTCTTCAGGGAGAGGCTAGGAGGGGGGCGTAAGAACAAAAATATCAGCAGGCCACGACATTCACCGCCAGCCCGGCCTGGCTGGTTTCCTTGTACTTCTCGCTCATGTCGCGGCCGGTCTGGCGCATGGTTTCCACGCACACATCGAGCGGCACGGCGTGGACGCCGTCGCCCTTGAGGGCGAGCGAAGCGGCGGTGACGGCTTTGACCGCGCCAAAGGCATTGCGCTCGATGCAGGGAATCTGCACCAGCCCGCCGACCGGGTCACAGGTCATGCCCAGATGGTGCTCAAGCGCGATTTCGGCGGCGTTCTCCACCTGTTCGGGCGTTCCGCCCATTAGCGCGCAAAGCCCCGCCGCAGCCATCGCCGAGGCCGAGCCCACCTCGCCCTGGCAGCCCACTTCTGCTCCCGAGATGGAGGCATTGTGCTTGATGATGCCGCCAATGGCCGCGGCGGTGAGCAGGAAATCGTGCACGCTCGCCCGGCCTGCTCCGGCATGGAATTTCTGCGCATAGCTCAGAACCGCCGGAATGACCCCGGCCGCGCCATTGGTCGGCGCGGTCACCACGCGCCCGCCTGCCGCGTTCTCCTCATTGACCGCCATGGCAAAGAGGCTCAGCCAGTCATTGGCCATCAGCGGGTCGATCTCGTTGCGCTGCCATTTTTCTTCGAGCTGCAGGTGAATACCCTTGGCGCGGCGGCGCACCTTGAGCCCGCCCGGCAATTGTCCGTCTTGCGCCAGCCCGCGCGCCACACAGCTCGACATCACCGACCAGATTTCGTCGAGCCCGGCATCGAGTTTTGTCCGGCTGGTCCGCGCCTCTTCATTGGCGCGCTTCATCGCCGCAATGGAAAGGCCGGAGGCTTTCGCCATGTCGAGCATTTCCGCTGCATTGGCGAAGGGCCAGGGCACGTCCTGGCGCGCATCCGGCGCTGACTTGAGCGTTGCCAACTCGTCGGCGCTGACCACAAAGCCCCCGCCGATGGAAAAATAAATGCGCCGCAGCAGCAATTGCCCGTCGCCGTCGAAGGCGGAAAACTGCATGCCATTGGGATGGCCGGGCAGAGGCGTGCGCTTGTCGAGCACGAGGTCGACAGCCGGGCGAAACCGATAGGCTGGGTGGCCGTCCGGGCTCACATGCCCGCTCGCGGTCACCGCCGCGATGATCCCGTCCATCGCGTCGGGATCAATGCTGCGCGGATCGTGGCCGGCAAGGCCGAGGATGACTGCGCGGTCGCTGCCATGGCCAATGCCGGTATAGGCGAGCGAGCCGTGAAGGCTCGCCGTCAGAGCCGCCGGCACTGCCTGCCGGGCGCGGGGCCAATTGCCGTCCTTGAGTTCATCGAGAAAGCGCCGGGCCGCCGACATCGGTCCCATTGTGTGGGAACTCGAGGGGCCAATGCCGATCTTGAAGACGTCAAAGACTGATAAGAACATATGCTCATCATACCCCAATGGTCCCGCCCGGCAATCGCACCCACGTCCCGGTGATTGTTTCCAAATCCGCGACAGAGCGTGACCCGATCAGCCGATTGCCGCCCGCCGCGTTCGCCCGATATGGATAGGCAACACAGGAGACCCGTAAAATGTCCGCTTACCAGTTTCGTGCAGCCGAAGGCGCCACCCCCGATGCCCCGCTGATTTTCCTTTTCCACGGCACCGGTGGCGACGAGAACCAGTTCTTTGATCTGGCCGCCCAGCTTGTCCCCGGCGCAACCCGGCTCGCCCCGCGTGGCGATGTCAATGAGCATGGCGCCCTGCGCTATTTCCGCCGCGCCGCCGAAGGCGTCTACGACATGGACGATCTGGCCCGCGCCACCAGCGCCATGGCCGGTTTCATTGCCGAACAGGTCGCTGCAAGAAAGCCGTCGCGGGTGCTTGGCCTCGGCTATTCCAACGGCGCCAATATCCTGGCCGCCGTGCAGTTCGCCCATCCCGAGCTTTTCGACGCCACGGTGCTGATGCACCCGCTGATCCCATTTGCGCCCCCGACTGCCGATTTTGGCGGCCGCAAGGTTTTGATCACCGCCGGTCGCCACGACCCCATAGCGCCCGCCGGTGCTACCCAGGCCCTTGCCGATTATTTTGCCGCCAATGGCGCTGCCATTCAGCAGATCTGGCACGAAGGCGGGCATGAACTGCGCAATGAGGAACTGCTTGGCAGCCGGGACTTTCTGGCCGGTTAGCGACAGCCCACGGGCAATTCCCATCCGGGGATTAACGAAGTCTAAACACTGATTTCGTCACTATGCGGCGTTGGCGCGAGAATGTGCCAACGCGGGGGACTATGCGATCACTTCTCAGCGCCGCCAGATCGCGGAAAGCCTGCGCCCGCGGGTTTTGCTGCTTGTATTGCTCGGCTTTGCGGCCGTAGCCGTCCCGTCGTTTTTTGCCTTCCAGTTCATCGTCAATTCCACCGTGGCCCAGCTGGGCACGCTGTTTGCCGAAAAACAGGTGCTCTATGACCGCCACCGTGGCCTTGGATCGCTGATCCGCGAGGTCTCGCTCGCCGAGACCCTTTCGGGCAGCCAGGCCATTCGCGATTGGGCGCATGATGAGGACGATCCTGTCCTCCGTCGCCGCGGGATTGGCGAACTGGAGCACTATCGCCGCCACTTTGCCGACGGCTCCTATTTCTTCGTCGTCGGCACGTCCGGAAACTACTATTTCAACGACGCGTCCAACGCCTATGCCGGCGACCAGTATCGCTACACGCTGGACCCCGCCAAGCACGATGACGCCTGGTACTACTCCACCCTGGCGCTGGCCGAGGGCTGCCATCTCAACGTCAATAACGACGCCAATCTGCGGGTCACAAAAGTCTGGATGAACTGCGTCATCCGCGAGGGCAAGAATGTTCTCGGCGTGCTCGGCACCGGCATCGACCTCTCGTCCTTCATCCAGGAAGTGGTCAATATCCCGCAAAAGGGCGTCACCTCCATGTTCGTCGACCGCCAGGGCATGATCCAGGCGCACCGCGACGAACAGCTGGTGAGCCTTGCCAATTTCGAGGATGATCCCGACAGCAAGCGGTCCCTCTTCTCGCTGGTCTCCGGCCCCGGGGACACCGAAACCCTCAAACGGCTGATGGATGACGTCACTGCCGAAAGCGTTCTGGCCGACAGCGCCTTTGTGACCCTCGATGGCAAGGAGACGCTGGTCGGCGTCGGCTATCTCGACAAGCTCGGCTGGTACAACGTCACCTTCATGGATATCGACACCATCATCGACAGGCGGATGTTCGCGCCCATTGGGCTGCTGATCGCTGCGATGATGGGGCTCATCGCCATTGTCTTTGTGCTGGTGTTCAAGCGCCAGGTGCTCGATCGCCTCGCCGCCCTCGAAAACGTGGTCCACCATGCGCGTCGCGGCAATTACGGCCCGGCGCTCGCCATGGGCGATAGCCGCCAGGATGAAATCGGCCGATTGTCCGCCGCGCTCACCGAAATGGCCGTCAGCGTCGACGACAATACCCGCCAGCTTGAGGCCCGCGTGCGCGAACGAACCGTCGAGCTCGAGCGCCTCGCCTTCAAGGATGGCCAGACCGGCCTTCTCAACCGGCGTGGCCTTGCTGCCGCCCATGCCCGCTCCGCTGGCGGAGGCCCGTTCGGCGTGGTGCTGTTCGACATCGACCGCTTCAAGCAGATCAATGACAGCCACGGCCATGCCGCCGGCGATGCGGTGATCCTGGCCATGGCCCGGCGTCTCGAAGCCGTCACCGGCGCCGATGGGGCCTGCGCCCGCTGGGGCGGCGACGAGTTCATCATTTTTGTGCCGCACTGCACTGCAGAGGGCCTGCGTGATCTCACCAAGGCCGTGATGTCAGCGCTGATCGACGAAGCCATCGTTCTGCCCGATGGTGGCCTTCTGCCGGCCTCGGTTAGCATCGGCGCCTGCCTCGCCGACACCGGCGACAAGCTCGATGTTGCCGCAGCCATGGCCGACGCCGCGCTTTACTCCGCCAAACAAGCGGGCCGCGGCCGCACCGTCATTTTCGATCGGGACATGGCGCGCACCGGCCAGCACGTTGCCTGATTGCCCACTTGACGGCCGGGCCCCGCTATTCCCAAATCGCCACCTGGTTCATTGAGGAGACTTTTCATGCCGTCACGCCTGATTTTTCTGGCCGCCGCCCTGGGTCCCCACACGGCCATCGCCGTCGCGCCGACTGCGGCCGCGAGCTTTGATTGCGCCAAGGCCGCGACCCCGTTCGAAAAGGCCATCTGCGACAATCCCGATCTCTCCGCTGCCGATGACCGGCTGGCCAAAACCTATCAGACCGCGATTGGCGGGCTCGGCGAAACCGCGCTTGCCGCCATGCGCACCGACCAGCGCGCCTGGCTCGATCATGCCCGCCGCGCCTGCACCACCAACGCCCAGCCGCTGACCACGGGCAGCTATGATGAGCGCGGCGTCTCATGCCTCGAAACCCTTTTTTCCAGCCGCTCCGACCTGCTCGAGCAAAGCCGCATCATCAAGGGCACGCGCTTTTATCCGCAGGCCCGCTACGAGGCGATGCCCGACCCCAATGAGGCGGACAATCCGGATAGCTATTTCCCCGTCGCCCTGCACGAGCTGGCCTATGTTCAGATCGACGACACGACGCCGGAGGCCGAGGCCTTCAACGCGCTTGTCCGCACAGCCGCCGATGAACAGGCCGGGTTTGGCGGCGACACGACCGAATATGACATGGTCGACACCAGCGACACGACCAATACGATTTTCTTCAAGGAACGCGCCGGCACGGGCCGCATCACCCTAGAATCCAACACCTATTGGTTTGGTCACGGCGCCGCCCACGGCAATTGGGCCGTCACCTATCTGCATTATCTCAACTCTGAATCGCGCTGGCTCGAGGCTGGCGATCTCTTTGCCGGAAAGGGCTGGCAGAAGGCCCTTCTGCGCCTTGCCGCCGACGCCCTCAGGGCCGAACACGGCGACAATCTCTATCTCGATGATGACAACGACATCGCCGACGCGGTGATCGATCCCACCCGCTGGGATCTGTCCGATCCCTATGGTCTCGTCATCCAGTTCCAGCCCTATGAGGTCGCGCCCTATGTCTATGGCGCCCCCACCGCCCGGGTCTCCTGGGAGGACCTGTCAGCCTATCTCGCCGACGGCGCCGACAGCGTCCGCTACGGCTACTAAAGGATTTTGTCGTGAACCTGCCGATCCATCATCTGGTCAATTCCGGCCCGCGCCCCGTCGCGCCCTTCAGCCACGCGGTCGAGGCCGATGGCTGGGTGTTCGTTACCGGCCAGATGCCCACCGACCCCGCCGCGCCCGACGCGCCCTTGCCAGAAGGCATTGAGGCACAGACCCGCCGCGTCATGGCCAATCTCGCCATTGTCCTCGAAGGTGTCGGGCTCACCTTCGAGCACGTCACCATGGCGCGCATCTACCTCACCCAGTTCGAGCGCGACTACGCCGCCCTCAATGCCCTCTGGCCAAGCTTCTTCACCCCCGGAAAACTCCCGGCCCGCACCACCATAGGCGTCACCGCCCTCGCCGTCGGCGCGCTGGTGGAAATCGATCTTGTGGCAAATCGGCCCTAGGCGGCCAGATCCGTCCTAAGAAGCGCGGAGGGCGTCCAGCACGCCCTTCAGCGTGTCATTAATGGCGATTTGCGGTTCCCAGCCGAAGCGCTCGCGGGCCTTCTCCGGATTGCCGGAGGCCACGGGCACCGCATTGGGGGCATAGCGCGCCGGATCGGTCTCGACACTGATCTTCACCCGCGCCTCGGAGAGGAGGCCCTCCAGCAGGTCACCGATCCGCACCGGCTTGCCGGTCGCCACATTATAGGCCTCGCCGCCGATCCGGCCCTCGGCCAGAAGTGCCGCGATATAGAGCGCCACCACATCCACGACATCGAGAAAGTCGCGCAGCGCGTCGAGGTTACCGACCTTGAGCACCGGCTCCTGCTCGCCGTTTTCAATGGCGGCGATCTGGGCGGCAAAAGCAGGCACGACATAATCCGCCGCCTGGCCCGGGCCGGTATGATTGAAGGGGCGGAGAATCGCCGTGTCGAGTGCGCCGCTGCGCCCCAATTGTCCCAGCGCAATGTCTGCCGCCGCCTTGGTCGCGCCATAGACATTGGCCGGTTCAAGCGCCGCGGTTTCCGCGAGGGGCAGGGGGCCGCGGTTAAAGCTCGCGCCATAGGCTTCGGAACTGCCCGACCACACCAGCCGCGCTTCGGGCCGATGTTTCATCAGCGCCTGCGCCAGATGGAGCGTGCCGGAGAAATTGACAGCCCAGGCCCGGCTCGCATCCGCCTGCGCCTGCCGGGGCGCAGCGATTGCCGCCAGATGCAGCACGCGGTCCGGGCGCGCGGCCGCAATGGCGCGGTCGACAGCATCGGCGTCGGCAATGTCAGGGGAAGCGCCGGTCTCGTCGATGAACTCGACCAGCTCCAATGCGGGATTGCGCCGCGCGGCCTCGGTCACCTTGCGGCCCACAAAGCCATTTGCCCCGGTGATCATCAGCCTCAGGGAGGTCATCGGCTCATTCCCGCTTGTCGGTAGAAAGAAAAGGGCCCGGGATCACCGGGCCCACCAGGCTCAGGCCTTCTTGTGGCGCGCGATATCGGCGTCGACCATCTCGCTGATCATTTCTTCGAGCGAGGTCTTGGCTTCCCAGCCGAGCTTTTCCTTGGCCTTGGCCGGATCGCCGAGCAGGATTTCCACTTCCGCCGGGCGGAACAGCTTTTCGTCAATCACGAGGTGATCATCGACATTGAGCCCGACATGCTGGAAGGCGATTTCGCACATCATGCGCACTGTGGAAGTGCGGCCGGTGGCCACGACATAGTCGTCGGCCTTGTCCTGCTGCAGCATCAGCCACATGGCCTGGACATAGTCACGGGCGTGGCCCCAGTCGCGCTTGGCTTCGATATTGCCAAGGCGCAGTTCCTTGTCGAGGCCGAGCTTGATGCGGGCGACGGCGTCGGTCACCTTGCGGGTGACGAACTCGATGCCGCGCAGCGGGCTTTCATGGTTGAAGAGAATGCCGCTCGAAGCGTGGATGCCGAAGCTTTCGCGATAGTTGACGGTGATCCAGTGGCCGTAAAGCTTGGCCACGGCATAGGGCGAACGCGGATAGAACGGGGTCTTTTCCGACTGGATCGGGTGCTGCACGAGGCCGTACATTTCCGAGGACGACGCCTGGTAGAAACGGGCATCAGGCTTGGCGATGCGCAGCGCTTCTAGCACATTGGTCACGCCCAGCGCAGTCACTTCACCGGTCAGGATCGGCTGCTGCCAGGAGGAGAACACAAAGCTCTGTGCGGCGAGGTTATAGACCTCGTCCGGCTTGATGTCCGAAACCGTGCGGATCAGGCCCGACAGATCGAGCAGATTGCCGTCTACAATGCGCACGTCGCGCTCGATCCCAAGCCATTTGAGGCGGGTCGTGTTGACATCGGCCGTGCTCGACCGGCGCGCCATGCCGTGGACTTCATAGCCCTTGGACAGCAGAAACTGGGCCAGATAGGCGCCATCCTGGCCGGTTATGCCGGTGATCAGGGCTTTCTTGGACACATCGTGCTCCTTAATAGGGCCAGCGAGGCCAACCCCCAGGGCCGCCCTCGCCAATCAAAATCATCTCGTGCAATGCCTCTAACGGCTCGATTGTGGCTATTCAAGCGCTGAGGGCGAAGCTTCTTCGTTGGAAGGGCGAAGGCACAAAAGCACGCCGGCTTCTTCTGCGCATTCCATGGACCTGAGAAAGTGATCCGCCTCAATTGTATCAGGGATGGTGACGACCAGCACGTCTTCAAGGTTGCTGGCGGGCTGAACCATATTGCAGTCACGGGTGTGGACTCGGGCAGTGTGTGCGTCATCCGACAGCACACCTTTACGTGCGACCACTGCGAGCATCTCAATGGCGGCGTTCTGGATCGCTCCGCTCGGCAGACAATTGATTGGAGGCGAAAAATGCACGCGTTCGACACGTGAGAGAAGTGTCTCAACGACAGGTTTTGGCTGGGATTGCCACCCGTCCCGCATGCCCCTGAATAATTGTCCACCGTCGGCCCATTGTATGGCGGCCACTGCGCAGGCCAGAACAACCGCGGCCACCGGCCATCGAATCTGCACGCGCTTCAGGGCCAATGCGAGCCCGACAAACACGGCGATATAGCCAAGTGGCCAACCAAATCGGCCACTTGCTCTGAACGTAGAGAAGGGGAAAATCTCAACTGGCAAAGAGGGGTGGAAAAGAATGCGGCCGCCAAAGGATATCGCGTTGGTAATGGCGAACAGTGTCATCCCCGCCACGACCAGAACCAGGACCGCGTGGGATTTGAGGGCAATGAGGTCGTCGCGGCGTATGCTGAACAATCCAAGCACGACGGCGATGATGCCGCCGGCTCCAAGATAATTGTAGCCTTCAAAAGCACTCTGCGCATCGAAGATCACGGGTGTCGGCAGTAAGGCTGAACCATGCGGCCACACATAGGCCAGTAAGTCCATGCGGAAGGATCCATATCCGACGGCATTTATGTTTCCGGCCGTGCCATAGCCACCCACGACAGCCAGCGCAGCCGACACCGCCATGACACACAAAAATGCTGCCGCCGCTTTCGATGAGGAGGTCTTGCCCGTAAGCCTTGCGTCGCCGAGGGCCGCTGAGAACAGGGCTGCGCACATTACGAAGATATAAGCGTGGGTCCAGATGGCTACGCCCAGAAGGAGCGCCCATACGGCAATTGATTTCGCGGTTAGCCCGGTCCGAACTGTCGAGAAATAGAGGCCTATTGAGAACAGCACCAGAAAATGCGAGCCGAGCGCCAGGTGAAAGTGCCGGTTGAGGTAGGCTGGAAATGCGAGCGCTATTATTGCACCGCAAAAATAGGTGATTTTGCTTCGCGCTCCGAGTTGAGAGATGAGATAGGCGCCAGCTGCTGCCTGGCCAATCCAACCGATGGCAAACCACATGCCCAGATAATTGAAGCGTATCCCGGTCGCCGAATTGATCAGTTTGGCGATGAGGCCTGCTGCAGGGGCGCTGTCTGTGAAGATGATATTGACGCCATCCGGGGCGTTTATCCGGTTGGTATGAAAGATCGGAAAGGACCAATTGCCATCAAGATAGGCAAAGGCACCAGCCACATGCTGGGCCAGATCTCCGGCTGGCCACTGATAGGTTGCCGCCAACCCCGACGCGCGTTCGATCCCGAACAGGAATAGAAACGAGATGATGCCTGTCACGATCCCGATAGTCAGGGAGCCCGAGCTGTAGCGTTGCCCACGATTGGCAATAGACATGAACTCTCCTGATCTTGGCGGTAGCAGCGGCGCCTGAGTGATAGTGGTGCTGGGACGCCTTTGCCAATACCGATCGTCGCTGATCCCTTAATTGCTTCAGCTGGCGTGGCGAACGTGCTAGAGCGCCGCTTGAAAACAAGTGCTCTTTGGAAAGCTTCATGGCCCCCAGGATTTCGATCGTCGTTCCATGTCACAATGAAGAGGCAAATCTGGCCGCTCTTCTGGAACGTCTTGATCTGGTTCTCTCTGCCGTAGCGTCCAACGCATTCGAGGTGATCCTGATCGACGACGGCAGTAAGGATCGCACTGTTTCCGCCGCGATCGATCTCACCCGACGTTACACCTATTTGTCGCTGATCGAATTGTCCCGGAATTTCGGCAAGGAAGCTGCCCTGCTGGCCGGCATGGACCACGCGACAGGCGATTGCGTGATCATCATGGACGCGGATCTTCAACACCCTCCCGAGGCGATACCCCAGATGCTGTCCGTCTGGGAAGAGGGCGCTGACGTCGTCGCCTGTCGGCGATTGGACAGAAACACCGATGGCGCACTCCGGGCCTTTCTGAGCCGTTCGTTCTATGCCCTGTTGTCCAGGGGGTCGTCTGTGGAAATACCTCGCAATGTGGGGGATTTCCGGCTCATGGACCGGCGTGTCATCATGGCCCTTCGCGAGTTGCGCGAGACCCAGCGCTTTACCAAGGGTATTTACGCCTGGGCCGGTTTCAGGACGCGCATCATCGATTTTCAGGTCGCTGAGCGTCACGCCGGAGTGAGCAGCTTCAATCTTCGGAAGCTCTGGCATTTCGCTTGGGACGGGATCACCAGTTTCAGCACTGTACCACTCCGCTTCTTTTCCTATCTTGGCGTTGTGGCTGCGTTGATGTCATTTGCTTACGGCATATACATCGTTGGCCATGCCGTCCTTGCTGGACGCGAAGTTCCAGGCTACCCGTCCATCATGGTCGCACTGACCTTTCTTGGCGGCGTGCAGCTGATGGGTATTGGCATCCTGGGAGAGTACATTGGCCGCATGTTCATCGAAACAAAGAAGCGGCCTGTCTATCTCGTCCGAGAACGATATCCTGATCAGGGCGCGGGGCGATGAAGCTTGGCCGCTCTGATATTGTGCCATTTCTCAAGTTTGGCACCATTGGAGCGCTGAATACATTTCTTCACTCTGGGGTGGTCATCGTCCTGCACGGAAAATTGGGGTTGCCGGTCCTCCCGGCACACACCGTCGCGTTCCTGCTGGTGAACCTGTTTTCCTATCTGCTGAACAGTTTTCTGGTTTTTCGTGCCGCTCCGACCCTGGCGCAATACGTGCGTTTTTTCGGGGTGTCGCTTTTTAGCCTTGTCGCTACCCTGGTCATTGCAGGCATTTGTGAATTGCTAGGGCTGGATTACAGGATCGGTCTCGTTGCCGTGATCCTCATCACGCCCCCGGTGACCTACGCGCTGCAGAAGGCTTTTACCTTTCGCATGCGGTAAAGATCTCTTGCTGCCAGGATTCGGATCTCAATGAAATCACGCAATATCGCCTATATCCCGGAGCTCGATCACCTGCGGCTGTTGGCGGCCTTGCTCGTTTTTGCCTATCACTTCTTTCATTTCTACCGTGGCGAGTGGCGCTCCTATCCGGATCTGCCCTTTCTCGGTTTAATTGTCGAAGGGCATACCGGCGTGGGGCTCTTCTTTGTCCTCTCCGGCTTCATTTTCATGACGATTGCTCTTGCCAACAGCGAGATCGATTACCGCTCCTTCATGCGCAATCGGTTGTTGCGGATTGCGCCACTATTTCTCGTCGTCTTTGTGGTGGCGATTTCAATCGGTCGTGACCGGTTCGTTGCGACGGACCTGCTCTACCTGTTTGTGACCAATCTCGGCGGCGCCCCGACATCCTGGCACTTTGCCACCGGTCCTGCCTGGAGCATCTCCGTTGAGTTCACTTTCTACCTGGTGTTTCCGTTTCTGGCGGCCGCGACGCTGAAGCGTGGCCCGCTGTACCTGGTGAAATGGCTCGCACTGCTTCTGATCATCAAGCTTGCCGCCTATCACGCGACGGATAACAGCCGCCATATGCTGTACTCCACCCTCGTGGGGAGATTTGACCAATTCCTGATCGGCATGTTGGCCGCCATCGCTTATGCGCGCTTTCAGACGACAATCCAGCGCTGGGGCCGGCCTCTTCTTTTGCTGGCAGCGGTTGTGGTCCTGATTGGTGTGGGAATTCAGGCGCGCTGGTTGAGCTTCCTGGCTCCCGAGCCCAAACAACCTCTTTGGGTCATCTGGGGTACAATTGAGGCTGGTTTCTGGGCGGTCCTCGTCGTGGCCTATCTGGGAGCAAGAGTGCCGTGGCCTGACTTCCTCCATCGTGCGTTCTGTCGCGGTGGCGAATGGAGCTTCTCATTCTATATGTGGCACGCGCTCATCATTTTCGCAGTGCATCAGTCTCTTGGATCAATCGGCGGAACAGGGGCGCTCGCCTTGGGCATGAACGGCGTCATGGTGTTGAGCGTGACCCTGGTCTTCGCATGGCTCTCCTACAACCTCATAGAGGCGCCCTTCCTTGACATGCGCAGCCGATATGGACGCCCAACGGCGAAGGATGGATTGTGATAAATCCGTATGGACGTGAGATTTTCGCCACAGTAAACGTGGCGAAAGATAAAAAGAACTGATCCCTGCGGACAATAGCAGCTCAGCTGCATTGCGTCGCATTTGGGCTTGGTTTACCAGTGTAGTCCAATATTGTGACTTGCGCGCCGAGTAGGTGTGAGTCTGACAACGAGCGGCTGTATCCATGCGAATTCTCGCCTTTCCCGGACGCTTCAATGCCAGGACGAAAGCTCCTGTCCGTGATTGGTCGACGCAGGAAATTGCCGATTTTTACAGGGCTCACCGCCTGCTCGCCGAAAATGGTGCCGGCATCGGCATTGACCGCGGCGTCAGCGACGAGGGCGAGCCGTGGATGGTGTTCTTCGACACTGTCAGCCAGGATGTTTTCCTGCACATCGCCCGCATCGATGACGTCTGCTACCTCGTCTGCGAATCGTTCGACATGCGGCTTGAGGCAGCTGACATCACCGCGCTGATTGCCCAGTTTGAGCATGCCGTCCGCGACCAGCTCGCCATTCGCTCCGATCGTGCCAAGAATGTGGTGGTTCATCCCGCTGCGCGCATCATCATGTCCATTTCCGTCGTCTTCCTGCTGTTCAAGCTGGAAAACGGCGAAGCCCATGCCAAGGGCCTGTCTGACAAGACCGCGGCCCTGGGCGCCGATGCCCGTGCTACGGAAAAATCGGTCAGCGCGCTGGCCCGCGCCCAGTCCGCTTTCGCCCGCGCTTTCGACGCCGTCGATGCGCCGGTCAATGCGGCGCTTCTCGCCGGGCTGATCCTTGCCGGCGAGCTCGTGCTCAAGCCGCTCCATGCCAACCATGATGCCGAGATCGAAAAGCTGGTGGCGCTTGCGCTGGCTGCCGATCATGAGCCGGTTCTGGTCAATGCTGAAGGCGCTGCTATCGAGGCGGCCGTGGCCGATGCCATCCATCATGTGCCCCAGCCTGTCGCGGTGGACGTGCCGGAAGTCGTTGCGCTGAACATTCCGGTCGCCGAGCTTCCCGACGCGCCCATGCTGGTGCAGTTCACCCCGGCGGAAAATGTCGTCAAGCTCGTCAATCCCGGCCCGGTTGCCGATTTCCGCGTCGCGCAAATTGTTCCTCTCGCCGTCGAGGCGCCCGCCAAGGAAGTGAGCGACACGCTCGTTGTCAGTCAGGCTGAGATCGATGCGGCGAAAATGCTGGAGCTTCTGTTTTCCGGTATCAAGCTGGCGCCGGGGCAGCTCGTCGAGTCCGATTTGAAAAAACCGATCCGGATCGGTGAGATCTCGATCGACAATTTCGAGGGGCTCAAGGATTTGCGCGGCGAATTCGGCTTTGCACAGGACCTTCAGCTCGATTTTGCCCCGCTCTACAAGCTGGTCAATTATTTCAAGGAGCAGATGGACGGCTACAGCTTCCAGTACCGCACCGACGGCCGCATTCTGATCGAACAGAAGGGTCTTGGCGGCATGGATGTGGCCGATCTGGGCCTGATCACCAATTCGACCCCGTCCGGCGGCAGCTACACCATCGTTGGTCGTGTCGATATCATCGACGATGTGCTGGATTTCTTTGCCTGAGGCGTCGTCTCGTTCCCTTTTCTCGGGAATGAGCGAGATACAAAAAGGCCCCGATGATCAATTGATCTCGGGGCCTTTGCTTATTCGCGTGGTACCTGGTGCGTCTTATTCCGGCAGGCGTGCTTCGAGGCGGCGCAGGCGAGCCTCGAGATCGACGACGCCAGTGTGTGCTGCCGGCTGTTCGGTTCCAAAAATAAGGCTATAGGTGTGCGGGTCGTTGTGGCGCAACATGGTCATTGCGAACTCACGCGCGTCGACCTTGACCGCCTTGGCGTAGGCTTCAAACCGTTCCGCCGGCACTTTTCCGCGCCCGGCTTCGATCTGGGATATGAAGGTGTAATACTCAAAGCCTACGGCCCCGGCCAGTTCGCGCTGGCTTAGTCCCGCCGAGTCGCGCTTTTGGCGCAGCCAGAGGCCGGCCTGCTTGCGCAGCTCAGCAAGCTCATGGGTTTCCCTGTTCCGAACCGTATTGCTCGCCATGTCGCCACTCCCGAAAGGCCACACCTTACGGGCGTAAAGTATGTTATTTACTGTACCTCTAAATGGGCGGCTTTAGCGTGTCCAGCAAAAACTTTACACACAGCATCCTCGCGATGGGAATAAGTGGCTTATATCATGAGGTTAGGGTGTTCATCGTAGCCCGCCAAGCCGCTCGCGTGGCCATACAGCGTGGCTGCATTGGCCATAACGAGTCACTCTTTCGCTGTACAGTACAGTAAGCGCTTGACTGCATACAGGAGAAGCTATAGCTCTTCGGCGACCGACTAAGAAGGTCGCGACCCATTTCGAGAGGAAATTTCCAATGGCAACCATTCAAGGCGTTTATGTCGCCCTGTTCGGCCGTCCCGCTGACCCAGCCGGTCTGGCATACTTCAATGGCGTAACCAACAACGGTGCCGATCTGGCAGCCATCGCCAACCTCGCTGGCCAGGCTGAATACACCACGCGCTTCGAAAACATGAACAATGCGCAGATCGTCAACTCGATCTACCGTTCGCTGTTCAACCGCGATGCTGAAGCCGCTGGCCTCAACTTCTTCGTTGAAGCGCTGAACAACGGCACTCTGAGCATCAACAACATCGCAATCGCGATTCTTGATGGCGCCCAGGGCGACGACAAGGCAATTGTTGAGAACAAGCTCAAGGCAGCTGACGCCTTCACCAAGGCCATCGACACTCCGGTCGAAATCGCAAGCTACAGCGGCGCTGCCGCCGTCACCGCAGGTCAGGACATCCTGGCTGGCGTCACCAAAGACGCTGCCACCATCCCGTCCGCAGCCGATATCAATGCTGCGATTGAGAAGTTGGTGACCGACTCTGACAAGGGCAATGAAATCGTCCTGGCTACCGGCGCTTCTGTCGTTTCCAACGACGCCACTACCCTTGCCAATGCAGATAAGGTGACGACGGACAAGAACGACACCATCACAGCTGCTGCTGGTGACTGGACTGCTGCCGACAAGATCGACGGCGGTTACGGCACCGACACCCTTGAAGCGACCGTCGCTGCAGACGTCACTGTTGCTGAAGACTTCGTCAAGAGCATCGAGAAGTTCAACATCACGGCGACTGGCGTTGCTGTTGTGAACCTCAAGGAAGCCGTTGGCGTGACCCACGTGACGAACGCTGGTTCGTCGGCGGACCTGACACTCGAAGGCCTCGCTCTCTCCACCGTCACCACTGTCAAGGGTGGAACCGCTGGCGTTGCTACCTTCGGCTTTGAAGGTGTTGACGGTACTGCAGACGCCAAGACAATCTTCGCAGATGCCGCCACTGCTACAGGCCTTAACGTTGCCGGTATCGAAGCTCTGACCATTTCGTCGACCGGTGGTTCCACCCTCGGCGCCCTCACCGCTGCTGACGCAACGTCCATCACCCTGACTGGTTCGGACGCTCTGTCGCTGACCGTCGTCGCTGCTAAGGCGACTTCTGTCACCAATACCTCGACCGGCAAGGTGACCATCGATCTGGACGCTGCGGCCAAACTGACCTCCTACACCGGTTCGGCTGCCGTTGACGTGGTTTCCGTCGATACCAATGGTCTCACCGCCAATGTTGCGATCAACACTGGTGCCGGCAACGACACCATCAATGCTGATCTCGCCACAGCCCACTCGGCGTTCTCGTTGACCCTGACCGGCGGTGAAGGTTCCGACCTGTTCAACATCGGTGTTCTGAAGAACGTCAACTCGGCTGCTACTGCAGCTGACTTCGAGAAGTCGCTGGTGACTATCGCCGACTTCAACGCTGCGCAGGACGTGATCGACGCGACCCTCACCGGCGACAAGACTGTCCTGAACAACGTTCAGCTGACGAACCTCGCCGAAGCTGAGACTCTCCTGGCAGCGGTGACTGTGGTCGAGGCTGCAGGTGTTGCTGCTGCTGACCACGCCATCTTCGTCTGGAAGGGCGACACCTACCTGTTCCAGAACGACGGCACTGCCGGCGTCGGCGCTGCTGACGGCCTCGTCAAGATCACGGGCCTCTCCAACGTCGATCTGCTGACCGCCGCCAACTTCATCTAATCCTTCTGGATCTAGACGAAACAAGAACCCCCGGCTTCGGCCGGGGGTTTTTCTTTATTGCGGCTCTCGTCGGTCGCGAGTTCCGTTTCTCACTCCGCGGCCACAAACGCTAACAGTCTGCTAACCAATCGGCCCTTGGCGTGACCTTTTCGCAGCGTTTGGAGGAGTGGCTTTTCCGCCCGGCGGCAAAAACTTGCGCCCCTTGGCGGCACAGGCTAGAGCCTTCGGATGCCCATATTCCCCGGGAATAGCACGCCATGAAGAACCTTGCCGACGAGACCAGCATCGATGCCATCCTGGCGCGGGTGCGTGCCGAAACGGCCAAGGATATCAAGGCCATCGTCAGCGAGCCCGGACGCCGCAAGGGCCTTTCCACTATTCCGCTGGTCCCCGTACCGCAGGCTGCAGATGCCATCGCGCCCGGTCGCCAGCGCTATACTATCGAGGAATTCGCCGCCCTCGACGACGAAGATTTCCTCCGCAATGCCTACCGTGTTATTCTGGGCCGCGAGATCGACGGCGTTGGCTTGGGCACGCGCCTGCCGGCGCTGCGCAATGGTCAGACCACAGTCGTCCGCATTCTCTTTTCGCTGACCCGTTCGGCAGAGGGACGTGCACGCGGCATTAAGATCCGGGGCCTGTTGCCGGCAGCCGTCATCGATCGCGCCTCGACGCTGCCGGTTATTGGTCGGATTGTAGAGCCTTTCCAGCGGCTTATCGTTCGCTCTACCACTCAGCAGCGCCTGGCGAACCTGTCGGTACGGCAGGGCGACACGATTGAAGGCATCAATCATGCGCTCACCGCTATCCGCAAGAATCAGCTGGCCCTCGATCAGCGGATTGCGCTGGCCGAGCAGGCCGCCGAGGCTACCCGCCTCCGCGCCGAGGAAGTGGCTGATATTTCACACAATTCTCTCTCCGAGATCCGCGCCACCCGCAACGAGATTGCCAACCAGCGCGCCGCCATGAGCCAACTCATCGCCGCTGCCCGCGAAAATCTGCCAGCACCGGTTCAGGCCAAGGTCGACGAGATCGAGGATGCCAGCCTCGATGCGCTCTATGTCGCCTTCGAAAACCGCTTCCGCGGCTCGACCGACGAGATCGCCCGCCGCCAGGAGCGCTACCTGCCGATCTTCCGCGCCACCCCGCCGGTGGTCGCCGGCGGCACCGTTCTCGACATCGGCTGCGGGCGTGGTGAGTTCCTCAGCCTTTTGAAAAAGCACAACTTTGTGCCCAAGGGCCTCGACCTCAACGCCGCCATGGTGGCCGAGGCGCGGGCCCGTGGACACGATGTGGTGGAGGGCGATGCCGTTGCCTGGCTCGAGGCTCAGCCCGAAGGCAGCCTGGCCGCAATCACCGGCTTTCATATCGTCGAGCACATCCCCTTCAAGTCGCTGGTCCGCCTTGTGGACGCCGCCCGCCGCGCCCTTTCGCCCGGTGGCATTATTCTTTTCGAGACACCCAATCCGGAAAACCTCGTCGTCGGCGCCTGCACCTTCCACTACGACCCAACCCATCTTCGGCCGCTGCCGCCCGACTATTTGAAATTCATCGCGGAAGCCCGCGGCTTTGGCGATGCGCGCGTCATCCGCACGGACGAAGATTGCAATCTCGACCAGCCCGAGAGCGGCTTTGCGCCGGCTGAGATCAACGACTGGTTCCGCCAGCCGCCCGACTATGCGGTCTATGCCCGCAAGCCCTTGGAAAACGGGGCCATTTGATGCGGGTCGGCATCGCCACGGTCTTTACCCCCGGCATTCATGGCGGGGCCGAGTTTCTGGCCGATGGCCTCGTCGCCGCGGTGCGGGAGGCCGGCCATCAGGTCCACCGCATCTCGGTGCCCTTCCATTATGACGCCCCGGCCTCGGCGGGCCGGGCCATGGATCAGTGCCTCTCGACCGACTTCATGCGTTATGATGGCGGTCTGATCGACCGGCTGATCTGTCTCAAATTCCCAGCCTATGCCATGCCGCATCCGGACAAGCGCGTCTGGCTGCTGCATCAGCACCGTGTCGCCTATGACCTCTTCGGTTCAGCCCATGGCTGGCCGGACACCCCCGAAACGCAGGACCTGCGCCGTCGTATTGCCGAGGTGGACAAGATTTCCCTCGGCGGCGAAGGGGAGGGGAGCGCCAAGGCAGTCTACACGATCGCCGAGCGCGTCTCGTCGCGGCTCCGCCACTACAGCGGCATCGAGAGCAAGGCGCTCTACCACCCGCCTGCGGACGCCGAAAAGTTCCGCTGCGCCAATGCCTTGCCCTATATCTTCGTGCCGAGCCGCCTCGAGGCGCTCAAGCGTCAGGACCTGTTCCTGCGCGCACTGGCGAAGACACCGAGCCCTATCGGCGCCGTCATCGCCGGCGACGGGGGGCTGCGGACACAGCTACAGGCGTTGAGCGAGGAACTTGGTCTTGCCGACCGGGTTCGTTTCGTCGGGTCCATCACCCGCGCTGAAATGCTGGAGTTTTACGCCCAAGCCTTGGCCGTGTTTTTCGGGCCGCTGGATGAGGACTATGGCTATATCACGCTCGAAGCCATGCTGTCGGGCAAGCCTGTTGTCACCTGCCGGGATAGTGGCGGGCCGCTGGAGTTCGTCGTCGATGGCGAGACCGGCTATGTCACTGATCCCCAGCCCGATGCCATTGCCGAGGCTCTGTCACGGCTGATGGCCCACCCGGCTCTGGCCAAACGCCTTGGAGCCAATGGCCGGGCGCGCTACGAGGCCATGAACATCACCTGGTCCCATGTGGTAGAGACGCTGCTGGCCGACCTTCCGGAGACCAGCGCATGAAGATCGCACTTGTCACTCCGCTGGCTTCGCCCCTGGCGCTGGGCGGCGCCGAGAACCTCTGGTGGGGGCTCCAGAACCATTTCAATACCCAGACCGAGCACCAGTGCGACATCGTCTCGGTTCCCTCGCCTGAGGGCAATTTCTGGGATTTGATCGGCTCTTACGAGACCTTTTCCCAGCTCGACCTGTCGGCCTATGATTGCGTGATCTCCGGCAAATATCCGGGTTGGATGGTCAATCATCCCAACCACATCTGCTACATGCTGCACCGGCTGCGTGGCCTCTATGACACCTATACCGGAGCGCCGCTCGATATCGCCGCCCAACCTGAAAAACTCCGCGCGCTGCTGAGCTGGATGGAAGACGCCGGTGCGGAGCCTGGCGCCGACGCGATCCCTTTGCTGTTCGAGCGGCTGAAAGCGCTGCGCGGAGACGCGGAAAGTGAAGCCGCGCTAGGGTTTCCGGGGCCAGTATCGCGCGCCATCATCCATTTTCTCGACAATGCTGCCCTCTCGGGCGGACGGGTTCGGCGGCACGCCGCCATCGCCGGGACCGTTGCGCGCCGAAAGGATTATTTCCCCGCTGATGCAAGCGTGGATGTGCTTTATCCGCCGCCGCATCGCGACGATTATTTCTGCGGTAGCCAGGACTATTTCTTCACCTCCAGCCGCCTCGACCGGCCCAAGCGGGTTGATCTGATCATTGAGGCCTACCGGCAGGTGGAGACCGATCTGCCCCTGCTGATCGCAGGATCGGGGCCGGACGAAGTGCGCCTCAAGGCACTCGCCGGTGAGAACGAGCGGATCCGCTTCCTTGGCTTTGTTGCCGACGACGCCATGGCCGGACTTTATGCCAATGCGCTCGCCGTGCCCTTCGTCCCCTACGATGAGGACTATGGCCTTATAACCATCGAAGCCATGCGCTCGGGCAAGCCGGTGATTACGGTCAATGATGCGGGCGGTCCAACCGAATTCGTGACCGATGGCGTGACGGGCCTCGTCACCGCACCAGATCCACAGGATTTGGCAAAAGCGCTGGCGGCGCTGGCGAACGATCCGGTGCGCGCGGCGGAGATGGGTCGGGAAGCGCGCAAAAACGTCGACCCCATTACCTGGGCCAAGGTCGCCGAGGGCCTCATTGCCGCGCCGACGCCCCGCGTTATCCGGCCCAAGCTGACCGTGGCCACGACCTTCAAGGTCTTTCCGCCGATGAATGGCGGGCAGGCCCGCGTCTATCATCTCTACCGGAACCTCGCCCGTCATTATGACATCGACATTGTCTCGCTGGGTGGTCCCGCCGATGCGCGCAGCGAGATGGAGATTGCCCCCGGTCTCCTCGAGATCACCATTCCGCGCAGCCAGGACCATGGCGATGCCGAATACTTCGTCTCGCGCCAGGTGGGCGAGCGGCCGGTTGGCGACATCACGACCAATGCGCTCTTTGGCCTGACGCCTGACTATGTCGAGGCGCTGGAGCTCTCGGCGATCACCAGCGAAGCGGTCATCGCCTGCCACCCCTTCATGATCGATGCAATCGCGGAAGCTGCACCGGACAAGCTCCTCTGGTACGAGGCGCAGGACGTCGAACTAACCCTGAAGTCGGCTGTGTTTTCCGCCGTGCCTGAGGCCGAACCGCTGATGGCCGAAGTCACGCGGGCCGAGCGGGCCGCCTGGACACGTGCGGAACGGGTCTTTGCCTGCGCCAATCGCGATCTCCATGAACTTGAGCGCGTCTACGGCCCAACGCGCGCGCGCTTGTCCGAAGTGCCAAACGGCGTCTCTCTGGACGATATCCGTTTCGTCGATTTGGCTGAGCGCCGCCGATTAAAAGCTGCCGGCGGGCTTTCCGGGCAAGTCGCCATGTTCCTCGGCAGCTGGCATGGCCCCAATCTCGAGGCCGTAGAGGACATTCTCGCGCAGGCGCCCCGGAGCCCGGATACGCGCTTCTTCATCATCGGTAGTGTCTGTCTGCCCTTCAAGGATCGTGTGCTGCCAGCCAATGTGGAGCTGATGGGCGCGGTCGATATGGAGACACGCGATCTCATGCTCTCGATCGCGGACGTTGCGCTCAACCCGATGCGCTCGGGCACTGGCACGAACCTCAAAATGCTCGATTACATGGCAGCCGGCGTACCGGTCATTTCATCTGCCTTTGGCGCCCGGGGACTCGCGATCGACCCTGACGTCCATTACGTCCAGGGCGAGAATGAGAGCATGGCACAATCGCTCGCACGTCTGGCAAATACCAGTGACGATGCGCTTCAGGCCATGATCACCGCCGCCCGCGCCCGCGCCGAAAGCGAATATTCCTGGCGCGTCATCGCGGAGCGGTTCATCGAGGAATTGGCGCGGGATTAGCGCGAGACTGTCCGCCTCAGATCGATCCGTTCTTTTCGACGCTAAAGTGGGATGGCAGGTACAGCTTGCCGTCAAACACCTGCTTGCTCAGGTTTGCGACTGAGAACACAAGGGCAAGGTCGCGCCATTCATAATTGTCATTGAGGTGATTTTCGCCACCTGTGAGGGCGAGGGTAAGCGAGTAAGAGCCTTCACCAAAGTTGGCTTCGAACGCGACGGTAAAGCTGTACCGGTCGCCGGGTTGCACGTTTTCGATGACCTGGTCGCTGTAATACGTGTTCGTCCCGTGCATGGTTTGGCCCACACGGTCCTTGATTGAAAATCCCAAGACAAGCGTGTCCACGGCAGAGTTCGCTAGGACGTCGACCCTAAACCGGGCTTTTTGGCCAACCGATAGCGTGTCGACGGCCTGGCCGGCCTCATCCAGGAGGCTCACCGCTTCGATGGTGACCCTTTTGTTGCCAGACGTCGTCTGGACACGGCCATCGCTGAGCTCGCGCGTCTCGATCGAGGTGTCGCTCGCGTCGCTGAGGAGCGCGTTGTAATAGTCCAGCACCGCTTCCGGGTCGCCGTCCTTGGCCACGGCGCCATTGTGGAGAAGGATCGCGCGGTCGCAGAGGCTGAGGAGTGCCATGCGGTCGTGGGACACGAGAATGAGGGTCGTGCCCTCCTTCTGGAATTCCTTGATGCGATCAAAACTCTTGTGCTGGAAATAGGCATCGCCCACCGACAGCGCCTCGTCCACGATGAGGATATCGGGCCGGAAGGCGGTTGCGACCGAAAAGGCCAGCCGCATATGCATGCCGCTGGAATAGACCCGCAGAGGCTGGTCGAAATAGCTGCCGAGCTCCGAAAACCCTGCAATGCCGTCCAGCGCATCGACGATCTCGGCATGCTGGTAGCCCATCAGGCCCAGCGCGTGAAAGACGTTCTGGCGGCCCGTATAGTCTGGGTTGAAACCCATCCCCAATTCGAGAATGGCCGCAATCTTCCCGTTGATCGTGACGCCGCCCGTGGAGGGCCGCATCGTGCCGGTGATCAGTTTCAGCAGCGTGCTCTTGCCCGCGCCATTGCGTCCAACAATGCCCAGAGCCTGTCCGGATTGCACGTCGAAGGAAATATCCTTGAGCACCCAGCGCTCTTCGGCGATCGGGGCATTGACGCCGAACCAGCGCAGCACCCGATAGAGCTCGTGGCTGTAGCGTCGGAACACCTTGCCCAGCCCGGAGACGTTCATGACGATGTGGCTCATAGCGCGTCCACCATTTCGGGGCTCGCCTTGCGGAAAAGCCAGAAGGCCAGCCCGAGAATGGCCAGCGAAAGCGCGAAAATGAACATGAGCGGGCCGTTGAGCGGAGCCTCGTTGAACACCATGACGCGGTGATAGCCGTCGATGATCCAGAACATGGGATTGAGCATCACGATCTTCTGGAAGGCGTCGGGCAGGATGGTGATCGTGTAGACGATCGGCGTAAACCAGAACAGGAATTGCATCAGGATCGGCGTCAGCTGGCCGATATCGCGGATGAAGACATTGAGAACGCCTGCGACAAGGCCGATGCCGGAGGCGAACGCGATGTTGATGATCATCATCACCGGCAGCCACAGGAGGTTCCAGCCGAGCGGGAAACCAAGCAGCGCAAAGATGACGAGCACCAGCGCGAGAAAAATGAGATTGGTGATCAGCGACGTCGCGATGACCACGATGGGCAGGATCGTGCGCGGGAAGGAGATCTTCTTGAGCACATTGCCATTGTCGATGAAGACGGTGATCGACCTTGTGATGATCTCGCTGAACAGCAGCCAGGCCTGGAACCCCGACATCAGATAGATCGCATAGGAGAAGGAGTTGTCGATCCCCGGTAGGCGCTGGGACATCAGCGACGAGAGAACAAAGGTATAGATCAGCACCTGCGACAGTGGCGCGAGGATGATCCAGAGAAAGCCAAGGCGACTGCGGAGGACCCGGTTCCGGAAATCGGCCATGATCGAGGTGGCCAGGAAATACCGGTAGCTCCAGAGCGCGCGCAACAGATTGAGGACCATTCTAGCTTCTCCTCAACGCGCTATGGTCGCGCGATAGGCCGTAAGTGTGTCGGCTGCGCATTTTTCCCAGCTGAATTTCTGCGCCTGGGCAAACCCGCCTGCTATGGCGGCCTCGCGCCAGGCTGCATCCGTCAGGGCGCGCTTGAGCGCATGGCTGATGCCTGTAACATCTTCCGGCTCGACAAACAGCGCCGCATCGCCGCCGACCTCGGGCAGGGAAGAGCGGTTTGACGTGACCACGGGTACCCCGGAGGCCATGGCCTCAAGGACGGGCAGGCCGAAGCCCTCGTAGAGCGAGGGGAAGGCGAAGAGATAGGCGCCCGAGAAGAGGATCGGCAGATCCTCTTCCGGCACAAAGCCGAGATAGGTCAGCCAACCCTGGCGCTGCGCCCGCTCGATCCGCTCCATGATGGCTTCGTTCTGCCAGCCACGATGGCCGGAGAGAACGAGCGGCTTCTGCGCCCGCAGGGGGGAGGGGAGCCTTTCGTAGGCGTCGATCAGGTTGACGAGGTTTTTCCGCGGCTCGATCGTGCCGGTGTAAAGCGTGTAGCCGCCGTGGGTCAGTCCATAGCGCGCCAGCGTCGGGGCGGTTTCGGAGATATCCCGCGCGTGAAAGATTTCGCTGCTGGCCAGCGGCGCCACGAACACATCGCTTGCGGCCACACCAAAGCGCTGGATCACCTCATGCTTGATCGCTTCGCAATCGGTGATGATGGTATTGGTGCGCTGCAGCGAAATCTCGATTTCCTTGCCGAGATAGAGCACCCGCTCGGGCGGATGAAACTGCGGCATGGTCAAAACGGAGAGATCATGGATGGTGACCGTCCGCGGACCCGGGAAGTCGGGAACGTAGAAATTTGGCCCATGAAACAATTGCCCCTCGTGGCCGGCGAAGGGGTTTGACCGGCGCAGCGATTTGAGCGCGCGATAGGTCTCGAGCACCAACTTGCTGCGCGCCAGCTGCCGCTTGACGGCGAGCAGGCCGCTCGCCGCAGCGCTTGGCGCCGTTTCCATCGCATCCCGCTCGGGCAGGGCCGGAACGAAGCGGTCGCCGTTGAAATAATCCAGCTGCTCGACTTCGGGGTTGGCGGCCAATTGCTTGGCCAGCTCAAGCGTATACCGACCGATACCCGTCAGCGGGTATTTGAGGGATTGAATGGAAAGAACAATTTTCATGCTGCTATGGGGTCGCCTCAGTCAGTCTGGCTGCCGCACGTCAAGCACAGCGCTGCGCGTGAGAAAAGACCATTTCTGAAGCAATGGCCTATAATCCCATTTGGCGGTTTGGGGTAGCGGCAAGAAACCGGGGCAGGTGTCCAGGCGACAAACCGGCGGTGCCGCCTGGGATTTGGCTTACTGCTCGCGCATGCCCTTGTTGAACATGTCGGTCATCGGACGCACGAAATATTCGAACATGGTGCGTTCGCCGGTCGAGACGATCACGTCCACGGGCATGCCCGGGAGCAGGCGCTCGCGGATATCCTGTGGCACGTCGGTGTCGGCAACCTCGATGCGGGCGCTGTAATAGGGCGCCTGGTTCGGGTTTTCCGGCTGCACGACGTCCTGCGATACCACCGAAATTCGCCCGAAGATGACCGGCGTGGTCTTGGCCGAGAATGCCGGGAAACGCACTTCGGCTTCTTGGCCGATGGAGACGCTGTCGATGTCGATGGGCCGGATCTGGGCCGCGATGATGAGATCGTCGTCGAGCGGAATGATATCCATCACCGGCTCGGCGGGGCGAATGACGCCGCCGATCGTATGCACGCGGATATTCTGCAGCATGCCGCGGACCGGCGCCTTGACGGTGGTCCGTTCCAGCACGTCGCGGGCGACGTGGAGGCGCTCGGTAGTCTCGTTGAGCTGTTCGCGGACGTCGCGCAGCTCGCTGCCGGCGCGTTCGACGAACTCCTGATTGACCTGGATGATCTGCAGCTCGGTTTCCGAGATGGTCTGGCGCAGCTTTGCCACTTCCGAGGTGATCGCACCAAGCTCGCCCTGCAGTTCAAGGCGCGCACGCGTCATGGACGAGAGCTGGTTGGTGGCAATGACGCCGGTTTCCTGGCCGCGGGTCAGCCGGGTCACTTCATCGTTCAGCGAGGTCATCTGCTGTTCGATGGCGTCCTTTTGCAGGGACAGGCCATTGATGGCTTCGTTGAGCTGATCGATACGCGAGGTGAAGATGGCGACCTGGCCATCCTTGCTCGCCTTGCGATCGTTGAACAATGTCTGCTGCAGGGCGATGACGCGCTGAACGGCAGGATCATCGGAGGTGAACAGTTCGTCCGGGAAGATGACTGCCGCGCCGTTGACGCTTTCGGCGTTAAGGCGCGCTTCCTGGGCCAGCAGCATGTGCTGGCGGCTGTTGAGATAGGCCACATTGCCCTGGGCCTGGGTCGGATCAAGAGTCAGCACGACAGTGCCCGCCTCGACAATATCGCCTTCGCTGGCATTGATCCCCGAGACGATGCCGCCTTCGAGGTGCTGGACGATCTTGCGGCTCGATTCCACCGAGATCACGCCGCCGGCGACAACGCCGCTGGCGAGAGGAGCCGTCGCGGCCCAGACGCCAAACACGCCAAAGGTCAGGGCAAGGGTGACATAACCGGCCATGATATAGGGCTGCGGCGAGAAGTCTTTCTTGGGCTTGCCGGAGGTCGCAAGCGGCTCATCGCCGGAATAGGGAACGACTGACATTAGGTTTCCTTAGGCAATGCTGCGGTTCTGCGGCGCTTCGGGCGGCTGCACCGGCTTGAGCGCGGGCTTGATCTTGAGCAGCTCCTGCGTCGGTCCGAATGAGCGCATGCGCCCGTCGGCCAGGATCAGCGACTTTTCGGCGAGGCTGACGAGGCTCATCTTGTGGCTGACGAAGAGGATCGTCTTGCCGCGGCCCTTGAGCTCCTGGATGATCTGGAACAGGGCTTCTTCACCCTCGCTATCCAGATTGGCATTGGGCTCGTCGAGGATGATGAGTGCCGGGTCGCCGTAGAGCGCACGGGCGAGACCAATGCGCTGGCGCTGGCCGCCCGAGAGCGAACGACCGCCCACACCGATCTGCGTGTCGTAGCCATCCGGAAGGTTCTGGATCATCTGGTGGACGCGCGCCTGCTGGGCAGCGGCGAGAACGTCCTCGTCCTTGGCACCCACCTGGAAGCGCGAGATGTTCTCGGAAACGCTGCCGTTGAAGAGCTCGACCGACTGGGGCAGATAGCCCAGATGCTTGCCGAGCATGTCCGGATCCCAATGCTGCAGTTCTGCACCATCAAGACGGATGCTGCCGGCTGCAGCGGGCCAGATGCCGACCAATGCGCGCATCAGGCTCGACTTGCCGGCGCCACTCGGGCCGACGAGAGCCACGGCCTCACCGGGCACGGCTTCAAAGCTCACGCCCTGCAACAGCGGGGTGCGGGCCGTCGGCGGCACTACGGCCAGATTGCTGACCGAGAGATTGCCGGTCGGTGCAGGCAGCTGGGTCTTGTCTTCTTCGCCCGGCACCTGGGTAAAGATCTGCGACAGGCGCGAATAGGCCTGGCGGGCGCCAACGAACTGCTTCCACTGGCCCACGACCTGGTCGACCGGCTGCAAGGCGCGGCCCATCAGGATCGAACAGGCGATCATCGAGCCGGGCGAGATTTCGCCTTCGAGCACCAGATAGGCGCCGACGCCGAGGATGAGGGTCTGCAGGCCCATGCGGACGAATTTGGAAACCGACTGGATGGCGCCGGCGCTGTCGCTGGCCTCGGCCTGCTTTTCCAGCATGCCGCGGTGCATGTCGTGCCAGCGGCTGCGCAGGCTGCTTTCCATGCCTAGGGCGCGGATGGCTTCAATATTCTGCAGCGTGGTTGTCGCAAAATGCTGGGCCGACTGGCCAAGGCCGGACGCTTCGTTGAGCGTCTTCTTGGTCATGAACTCATTGGCGATGGCGAGGGCGAAAACGATGATCGCACCGGCCAGAGCCACATAGCCCACCATCGGGTGGAACATGAAACAAACGAAAATAAAGATCGGCACCCACGGCACGTCGCAGATGGCGATGAGGCCTGAGCCGGTCAGGAACTCGCGGAGGCGATCGACGTCGCCGAGGACGAACTCGGACTTGCCGTTCGGCTGGCGAATGGTGGTGGTCACGACGCGGTTGAACAGCGCCTTGGCGATCATCTCGTCAAATCGCAGGCCGGCGCGAACCAGGACGCGAGAGCGGACCCATTCGAGCAGCGCGTAAATCGCAAGACCGGCGAGCGCGATCACGGTGATCATCACCAGCGTCGTCTCGCTGCGGCTCTGCAGCACGCGGTCATAAACCTGCAGCATGTAGATCGGCGAGATGAACATCAGCAGATTGATGGCGATGCTGAAGATAACCGTCGCCAACAGAATGGTCCGGTAGGTTTTCAGCGCCGCTTTGAACGGATTTATTGTCGACATATTTGTGCTTTCAGTCTCACGCTGATCGCCGGACCTCGGTTGGGCAGCGCCCGATCAAACGCCCCGGCTCGGAGCGAATGAGGCGACGCCCTAGGGTCCCAATACAGCAATTTTGTGCCCTTATAGCAGTGAGCATCGGAATTGGCATCACAAAGCGGCGAATTGATCGCTGCGTTGTGAGAATATTTGGCGTGAGTATTTGCCAAGACGAGGTCCAGGCCCGCCCGGCCTTGCAGCTCTATAGGCGTGTCTGGAAAAGTCAGTGCCGACCGATTGCCCCCATCGTGCGCAGGGTCACACCGTCCCTGCACATATTTTACTGTACATTATTCACATTAAATTTGCGTTGTCGGCCTCGCTCGGAGCGCGCGCGGCGATTTGCAATCCCTTCTGGCGCTTGATAGGCAGGACAGACTGTTTTGTTCTCTTCTTCGCAAAGCCTGGTCATGACCGAGACAATCTCCCCTATCCGCGCCGCCACTCATTCCGACCGTTCCTGGCGGCCAAGTTCGGGCTATGGCTTTGCGGCTAGCTCGATCATTGCCCCGATCGCTGGCGAAGAACTGGCCCATGCCGCCACCCAGTTCGCACTGGCGTTTCTGGAAGGCGAAAAGCCCGCTCTGGTCACCCTGCTTGGCCTGCGGCCGCAGCAGAACCTTTATGTCGGCCCTGAAGGGCAGTGGCTTGGCCAATATGTCCCGGCCGTGCTGCGCGGCTATCCCTTCAAGCTGATGCCGGCTGAGAACAACCAGTTCGCTCTTGGCTATGACGAAGGCAGCGGCCTTTTGGCAGGCGCGGGTGAAGCCGAAGCCTTCTTTGATGATGAAGGCAAGCCGACTGAGCGCATCCAGCAGATTCTTCAGTTCCTGATCGGCGTCCACAAGGGCGTGGAGGCCATCGGCCGTGCCGGCGCCAAGCTTGCCGCCCATGATCTGCTCGAGCCCTGGCCGCTCAAGGTTCGCGACGGCGATACTGAAATTCCGGTCAATGGCCTCCTGCGTGTCAACGAAGCCAAGCTCGGCAGTCTCGATGACGCGGCCTTCCTTGAGCTGCGCAGCGGCGGTGTGCTGGCCGTGGCCTATGCCCAGCTTCTGTCGATGACCAATATGGCCAATCTGGGCAAGCTGGCGCAGCTGCACGCGCAGCACGCCGCCGTGTCGGCCAAGCGTGAAGCCGAAATCGAATCGATGTTCCAGCCGATCCAGGCCGAGGACGAGATCGATTGGGACGCCATGCTCAACGACACCAAGGACTGACTTTTATCCGGGCCCGGAGCGCGCTGCAGATATGACCGACACCACTCAGCCAGCTCCCGCTGCGGGGCAAGTCTCGCTTGGCTACAGCGCCCGCGAGGATCGATTGGTTCTCTGGCTTGGCACAGGCGAGGAGGCGAAAATGCTCTTCGTCACCCGCCGGCTGTGCGCCCTCTTAATCAACGGACTGGTGGGCGTGCTCGCGCGCTCCAGCCCGACGGCGGCCCATGCGCCGGCCGAATTGCGCAATGATGTGGTGCTGATGGAGCATCAGGGCGCCATGGCCGCGTCCAGCGTTGGCCCGGCTGATGCCGACACGCTACCGCCGATTTCCGGCGATGCGCCGCCACCCATGCTGGTGGAGACGGTCAATATCACGACAACGCCCAGCGACTTCCGCCTGGTGTTCCGGCCTTCGCCGCAGGGCGATGGTCCGGCGATCACCCTGTCGCGGTCAGACCTGCACATGGTGCTCGAAATGCTCAAGCGCCAGTCGGAACTGGCGCAGTGGAGCCTGCCGGTAGATTCGGGTTGGCTCGCCGCCTCGGGGCAGGTGACGGTAAACTAGCGCTCGGTGGCGTCCGGGCCGTCCGGCGGGTCGCCGCGCTGGTCGGGCGTGCCGATGTCGATGGTCCGGCGCCGGCGGTCAGGGCCGGCATAATCTGGCGCGATCACAAAATCCCGCGGCTTCAGGTCCAGGCTGGCAATGCGCGCCTGCAGGTCCGCCGCCGAAAATGGCTTGCGCAGGAACTCGTTGACCCCGGCGTCGCGCGCCTCGCTGATCGAGCGGACATCCGGCGCTGCCGAAATCATGATGATGGGCGTAAAGCGATTGGGGTGGGTTGCATCACTGCGCAGCTTGCGCACCGTCTCCAGCGGGCCTTTGGCGCCCATGGTCTCGTCGATCACGATCAACGCATAGCTGCGACGGAGGAGGGCGGCGTTGAACGCGCGAGCTTCTGAGGCCTCGGTCACCATCTGGTGTCCGAAGCCGCGCAGCATCGCCGCGATCAGGGCGCCCATGTTCTGTGTCGGGTCGGCGATCAGTACGCCATGCTTGACGATTGTGGACTGCGCCATTTCCATTCCCCCTTGCCCGCATTCCATGTTAGGGGACAAGCCTGACCCCGGGGTTAATCCACCGGATCTGCCCAAGTGGAAAAGGGTGAAATCTATTGTGCTGCACGCGTTGACAGGGCAGGCCGTTTTCCATATGAAGGGCGCAGTTTCCGGGCGCCTTGGCGCCCCTTTTGTTTGACTGAGGAACTGACGATGAAGATCACCAACTCGCTGAAGGCGTTGATGACGCGCCACCGCGCGAACAAGCTCGTCCGCCGTCGCGGTCGTGTGTATATCATCAACAAGGTCGACAAGCGCTTCAAGGCCCGCCAGGGCTAAGCGACCTGTCACCAGGACTTTGAAAGGCCCGCACATGTTGCGGGCCTTTTCTTTTTAGGCTGTCGTTTTCTCCCAGGCGCAGCGACGCTGCCCAAAAGAAAACTCCCGGACCTTTCGAGCCGGGAGTTTTCGTCATTCAGGATGGTGCAGGTTGGCTCAGCTCGAGCCGGCGCCGTCCTGGCGCACAAAGGCGATGCGCAGCATATTGGTGGCGCCTGGAGTGCCCAGCGGCACGCCAGCGGTGATGGCGATGCGGTCGCCGGGGCGGGCAAAGCCTTCCTGGTAGGCGATGACGCAGGCGCGATCGACCATGTCTTCAAGGTTCACCGCGTCTTCGGTCTGCACGCAATGGATGCCCCACACCACCGACAGGCGGCGGATGGTACGCAGATTGGGCGAGAGCGCGATGATCGGCTTGCTCGGCCGCTCGCGGGCGGCGCGGATACCGGTGGAGCCGGATGCCGTGTAGGTGACGATGGCAGCCAGATCGAGCGTCTCGGCGACCTGGCGGGTCGCCGCCGAAATGGCGTCAGCGGCCGTGGCCTCGGGCTCGGTCTGGGCGGCACGGATAATGCCGCGGTAATTGGCGTCGTTCTCGACCGCCACGGCCACCTTGTTCATGGTGGCGACGGCTTCGACCGGGAACTGGCCCGAAGCGCTCTCGGCCGACAGCATGACGGCGTCTGCGCCTTCAAAGACGGCGATGGAGACGTCCGACACTTCGGCGCGGGTCGGCACCGGAGCGGTGATCATCGATTCCAGCATCTGGGTGGCGACGACCACCGGCTTGCCGTAGCGACGGCACATGCGGATCATGCGCTTCTGCAGGCCCGGCACGGTTTCGAGCGGCAGCTCGACGCCCAGATCGCCACGCGCCACCATGATGGCGTCGGAGAGCTTTACGATCTCCTCGAGACGATCGATCGCCTGCGGCTTTTCGATCTTGGCCATGACGCCGGCGCGACCCTGAACGATCTTGCGCACGTCGATAATGTCTTCGGGGCGCTGCACGAAGCTCAGAGCGATCCAGTCCGCTTCAGCGGCAAGGCCGGCGAGCAGGTCGGCGTGATCCTTTTCCGTCAGCGCGCCCGTCGGCAGCAGCGTATCGGGAAGGGAGACGCCCTTCTTGTCGGAAAGCTTGCCGCCATAGACCACTTCGGTCTCGATGGCGCCATTGCCGACCTTGGTCGCGCGCAGGTGCAGCTTGCCGTCGTCGAGCAGCAGGCGATCGCCGACCGACACGCTCTCGATGATTTCGGGATGGGGCAGGTAGACGCGTTCGGCATTGCCGTTGTCGTCATTATTGCTGTCGAGGGTGAATTTCTGCCCGGCAACGAGATTGACCGCGCCCTCGGCGAACTTCCACACCCGGAGCTTGGGACCCTGAAGGTCGACCAGGATCCCGAGCGGGTGGTTCAGCCGCGCCTCGACAGCGCGGATGCGCTCGACGGTCTGGCGCATGAGGTCATGGCTGGCATGGCTCATGTTGATGCGGAACACGTCTGCACCAGCCCTTGCCAGTTCCTCAATCATCTTCTCGTCGTGGCTGGCAGGCCCGAGGGTGGCGAGGATCTTTGCGCGTCTGATCCGTCTCATTGCGTTTCCGTATCTTGAGTTCTTGGAGGCGGGGGCGGGGGTAACGGAACCGTCTGGTCGACATCCTCATCGGTGTCGATCAGAAAGGCCGGCTCTTCGAGATCTTCTCCGCCCTCCGGCCCAACAATACTTGGTGCTCCCGCACTTTCGGTGAGCTGCAAAGTCCAGTCGGTACGGTTTTGGGTATCGATTTCAAAGAACCCAGTGCGCTCATAGCCCCGCGCGAGGCAATCCTCAACCCCGAATATTGTGAAGGTTTCGTCACGGGTGCACATGAACACCTGGCCGTCCCAGGCGCCGCCGCCAATATCATCCACAGCATAGAGATAGTAAAAGCGCTTCTGCAGGTCCCCCTGATAGAGAACTCGACAGTCGCCGGGTGGCGTTTGCCACCAGCCCTCGCTCATCCAGCCGCGTTCGGCGCGGTATCCCAGCGCAACGGAAACCAGATTGGCGGTCTCGTTACAGATGCGCAATTCGGCATGGGCTGGAGTGGAAAATGCCAGGAAGCCGCCAAGCGTGGCGGTCATCAGGGCAAGGCTTGGGCGCAGAGAAAGCACGAGCGAGCCGCATTTCATTGGAAGATTGCCTTTCGTTTGAAACGAAGCGGAAGACAAGGTCAATGGCTAAGGGGCCGATTTGACGGAATTGCGAACGGCAGGGCAGCGATGCGCCGGGGATATGGGGGATAGAACCACAAGACACTTGAACGGGCGCGCTGCATAGGGTTGAAACGGGGCCAGAACAAAAGAGGTATACAATGGCCGTCGAAGACAGCGTCGCCCAGGACCAGCTCCGGGCCTTCATCGAACGTATCGAACGCATGGAAGAAGAGAAGGCAGCGATCGCCGCCGATATCAAGGAAATCTACGCCGAAGCCAAGGGCAACGGTTTTGACACCAAGATCCTGCGCAAGATCGTGACCATCCGCAAGCAGGATGCCAATGAGCGCATGGAGCAGGAAGCCCTGCTCGAGCTCTACATGTCCGCCCTCGGCATGGTCGAAGGCTGATCGCTAGATCCAGCAAATATTGCTCTTGATCCCGGGAGGGGCGGCGGCGCCCCTTCCCAGGCGCTGAACCGGCTCAGCGCTGGGATTCAAGGATGACGATGGGAAGCATGGAAACATCGGCTCCGCGCCCATATCCTGCAAGCTCCCAGGAAATCCCCGCATCCTGCAATTGACGCCGATCGAGCCCCCTGGGTAGCCGCGGTTTGCGCCGAATGCCCAATATGGTTCGGACGTGATGCACGATCGCCCAAGGGGCGCGTGCGGGCTGTGTGATGGCTATGCTCATGATCCGGTCCTTCTCCACGGGCCAGATGCATTGTTCGCACCCTCCCATCAGGCGCAGGCGGAAGTTTTTGCGTGCATGCCTCGCTGAGCCGGAACTTTTTGCGCCTAAATCGCGCGGGAAACTGCTCCTGATAAAAACACCCGGCGGGCCCCAGATGGCGCCGGCCGGGCGGAAGTTGAGTCAGTCAGGGACCCACCCCGCCAATAAAAGCCGAGGTCAGTCGCAGTCTTTAGATCAGGCTCGGGCCCGCCTGTGTTGGAAACATCTGCGTATATCAGGCCGCCATGGCATCGGCGGCGACCATCTGTCGGGCGACCTGCCAGACGAGATTATGGCCGGACATGGATTTGGCCAGGAAATAATCAGCGATCTGCCAAAGCTCGGGCGCGATCTCGACGTTCCGGCCGCCCTTCTCGTGCAGTGTCACCATGCCCATGGCTTGCAGATCAGTGAGCAGGTTCCTGACATGCGTGCGGGACGTGTAGGTCCGCTCGGCGACGCTCTGGTAAGAGAGGGAAGCGCGCTGGCGATCGCCGCTCTCATCTGCGCTCAGCATATAGAAGAACACGATCTTCATCGCATCCTGACGCAGCAGCACAGCCATGATCGGGTCGGTTGGCATCATGACCTCATACGCCCCGCCATAGTTTTGCGTGGAAATGATGCGCTGCGCGGATTGGTGCGCCCGGTCATGGCTGAGGGCGGGCAGATAATCGTCCCGCTCGGGGAAAGCACTGCCAGCGGCGACATGTGGTCGGCCAGCCAGATCAGATCTTCATGGATCATCTTTTCGGTCGGGATGACGAGGCGCCGCCTGCGATCGTCCGGGGCAGGAACAATTTCGATCAGCCCGATGATCTGCATGCGCGCCAGGGTGTCATCGAAGCTGCGCGGGCTCGACAGCCCGAAGGGCATAAAGACGTCGCGCAAACTGCCCACACTGGGCCAGGTCGACGGGTCGTCAGCATCCTTGCGGGCGTCCTGCCCGAGGATGATGTTGAACAGCACATTGCGGCCGATTTCATGCATCATGTGCCGCAGGGCGGTGTCGGCTTTGTAGGAGTCGATCATAACGCGCATGTAGTGATTGCGGGCTATGGCGAAGCGCGGATGCGCAAGAATCTCCTCGGTCGTCGCATAGGCCGGTATGCCCGCCGGAGCATCCGAGAGTAGTCGAGGCAGGTCGTCGGCAGACTTGCTCATGTGTCTCTCCCCCCAGAGAGACGTAATCCAAGCATCTTTTAAAAGAGGCGGACAAGTCTTTTGTGCCCGCCAGACATCTCGGCCCGCCAGCCGGTCACCCGATGAACGGCTGCAGCTGGACGGCCTGGATGCGGCGATAGCATTCACAGCCAAAGCTCGCGAGCCTCTCGCGATCCATCACTGTCAGGCGGCCACGGGAATAGGCAATTGCCCCGGCATGCATCAGGTCCGAGCAGACCTGGCTGACAGTAGCGCGCCGAAGCCCCAGCATCTGGGCAATGGCGTCTTGCGTCACGCGAAATTCCGGCGCCCCCGTGCGGTCATCGGCGACCAGCAGCCAGCGCGCGACGCGTTGTTCCGCGGTATGCAGGCTATTGCAGGCCACGGTTTCCATCAGCTGCACGATCAGCCCCTGCGCATAGGCCAGCATCGCTTCGCGCACGCAGATAAACCGCTGCATCGCCTCATTGAGTGCATCGAGCGGCAGCCAGCTGGCATAGCCGTCCACTGTCACCACAACATCGCTGAGCGATGGGCCGCCGCCCATCAAGTATGTGAAGCCGACAAAGCCCTCGGCGCCGATGGATGCTTTCTCCACCACCCGCTGTGGGCCAATCTGGGCCATGTATGACAGGATGCCGTCATGCGGCAATATGGCATGTGTTACTTCCTGCCCGCTTGCGTAGATTGTATCTCCAGACACGAGGGGGCGGATTTCTGAGTGATCGGTCAGGAATTGCTGTGCCTGGGGGCGTGTGGCCAGCAAGACCCGGTTCCGGATCCGTGGTTCGTCTTGCGTTGTGTTCATGACGCTTGCTCTTGGTTTTGAGCGATATTTCAGTTCGACCATTTTGCCGATTTGTAGTTAAGTCGCCGTTAACCAGTTTTTATGTACGGTATCGTACTTACCGTGACCGGCGTGATGTGCCGTGGATGCTGGTTCCGGCTCTTCTTCTGACTGCAGGTTATCTTTTTTCTCATGGGCCGTCTCGGATCCGTGAAGGGGGGAGACTTGCGTCTGTCTGCGGCAGAGGGGCGGTGGGTCGCCCCAAAGGGATCTCGTGGGGGAACATTGGCATGAGCGTAGTGGACGACGACTCATCTAGATTGGGCTTTATCGAACTGAATGCGGACGAGGGCGCGTTATTCGCGCCCATCCGGCCCAACATCGAGAGACATCTCGATCTGGCCCTCGATCGGTTTTACGCCCGCATCGGCAAAAGCCCGCAGGCGGGCGAACATTTCTCCGACAGCGCGCAGATCGCCAGGGCGCGAGGACGCCAGCGCGATCACTGGGGCGCAATGGCCGCCGGCCAGTTCGACGCAAGCTATTTCAATCGCAGCCGCATCATCGGCCAGGTCCATGCGCGCATCGGCCTCAAGCCACGATGGTACATGGGTGGCTATGCCCTGATCGCCGAAACGCTGATCAGCGGCATCCTGAACGATTTTGCCGATAGTGGCGCCCGGATCCGGCTGCGTCCGTCGCGAACGCCAAATGTCGGCCCGGCCGTTGCGGCCCTGGTCAAGGCAATCGTGCTCGATACGGAAATTGCCGTCAGCACCTATTTTGACCAGATCTATAGCGAGGCCGCCGCCCTCAACCAGGCTCTCGCCGCGGTTGTTCTGCCCGCGAGCCGGGGTGATCTCAGCCACCGGGTCGAGGCGAAATTCTCCAACGCCGATCTCAATGCCCTGGCCAACCAGGTCAATAACCTGCTCGAGATCATGGGTGATCGCCTTGGCGCCAGCGGCGCGGTCCTCTCGGCGCTCGCCAATGCGGACCTCACCCAGCGCGTCACCGGCAATGCCGAGGGTGCCTTCGCCGACCTGCGCGACGACACCAATGCGGTGGCGGAGTCGATGTCGGCCATTATGGTGCGGCTGCGCCAGTCCTCGCTCATGCTCAAGCGCACCACCGGTGAAATGGTCAGTGGTGCCGATGAATTGTCCGAGCGGACCAACCGCCAGGCTGCCGCCATCGAAGAAATCGCCGCGTCGATGGGGGAGGTGGTGTCCACTGTGTCGGAAAATGTCGATCTCTCCGGCAAGGCCGAGACTGCGGTGGGCCGGGTTGCCACCCAGCTCGCCGATGCTGTCGGCGTCATGGAGACGGCGACCGGCGCCATGGGCGATATCAAGGGCGCCTCGAACCAGATCGCGGCCATTGTCGGGGTCATCGACAATATCGCATTCCAGACCAATCTCCTCGCGCTCAACGCCTCCGTCGAAGCGGCGCGCGCCGGAGAGGCGGGCAAGGGCTTTGCCGTGGTCGCCATCGAGGTGCGGCGCCTCGCGCAGAATGCCGCTCACGCCTCGTCTGAAATCAAGGCCCTCATCGAGCGCACCCTGGCAACGGTTGATCGCGGCTCCAGCCTTGTCGATACGGCGGCGGCCCATCTCGAGGCGGTGTCCGGCGCCGTCACCGACACCAGCGGCCACGCGATTGCCATGGCTGCCGCCAACAGGGCGGTGCTCTCCGCGCTCAGCGAGATCAACCAGGCCGTGCGCCAGATCGATGAAATGACTCAGCACAACGCCAGCCTCATCGAAGAAACCAACGCCGCCATAGCCCAGACCGAAGCCCAGGCCAGCGAGCTCGACAAGATCGTCGACATATTTCGCTTGGGCCCCATGCCAGCCCAAAAACCCGCCAACGACCTCGCCCGCGGCGACATCGTTTGGGCTTAACCTCAAGCCGCTTTGTCCATGGCCTCGCCAAGGGCAAAGCGCACCGCCGCGTCGGCGTGGATTGCCGTGGAATCGTACCCAGGCAGGGGCAGGCTATCGGGGTCGACGAGCAGCGAGATTTCGGTGCAGCCGAGGATCACGGAGTCGACGCCTTGGGCGCGGGATTTTTCGATGATGTCGAGATAGCGTTCGCGCGATGCATCCTCGACAAGTCCTTGGCAAAGCTCATCAAAAATAATGTCATGCACGGTCCCCCGTGCGTCGCAGTCCGGCACGATGACCTCGATCCCATGTCGCGCCATGCGCTCGGCATAGAACCCGTGTTCCATCGTATAGCGCGTCGCCAGCAGCAGCGGTTTTGTCCGCCCATCCGCCTTCAGCGCCGCCGCGGTTTCATCAATAATATCAATCAACTGCACCCCGCTCAGCCGCGCCACCGGCTCGGACACCAGATGCATCGTATTGGTGCAGATCAACACGCACTCGGCCCCAGCCCGCGCCAGACCCGCGCCAGCCTCGCCCAACAGCGTCCCGGCGTCATCCCAGCGCCCCGCCTTCTGCAGTTCGACCACTCGGTTAAAGTCCAGAGAACGCAGCGCAATTTCCGCTGAATGCAGTCCGCCACGCACCTTCCGCACGCTCTCATTTATCCGCCGATAATAGACCGCCGTCGACTCCCAGCTCATGCCGCCAATCAGACCAATCGTTTTCATCGTTATCCCCGTGCTTCAGACCTGGTTCAGTATGAGCCGAGCCGGGAACAACGGGTTTGCAGATTTTCTTGCTCGTTACACTGCTGGTGCAGTTCTTGCGCGCAGAGTAAGCTCTCGACGCCAGAAAACTGCATCAGCGGGAGAAAAGACGTGCTGGATGAGCGTGATCGCAAGATCCTGAGCCTGCTGCAAGCCGACGCCGATACGCCGGTTACCGACATCGCCGATGCGGTCTCGCTTTCCGCCTCAGCCTGCTCCCGCCGCATCGCCCGCCTCCGCGAAGACGGCTATATCGCCCGCACCACGGCCGAGCTCGACCGGCGGCTAATGGGCCTGCCGACTACGGTATTCGTGATTATACGGACCGGCAGCCATGCAGCGGACTGGCTCGAAAAGTTCCACGCCGCCGTCGCCACCATCCCCGAAATCGTGGAGGTGCACCGGCTTACCGGCAATTTTGACTATATCCTGAAAATGGTGCTGCCCAATGTCGAGCACTACGACGTGGTCTATAAGCAGCTCGTCGGGCGGATCGAACTCTTTGATATGTCAGCCTATATTTCCATGGAGACGGTAAAGCTCTCCAGGGGCGTGCCGACCCATTATGCATAAAAGGGGAGGCGCGAGCCTCCCCTCATGATTGAGTTAAGCGCCTGTAAGAGCAGCCTCTTTGGCCGCTTCGTCATAACCCAGCGCCCCGAGAACCGTCGAGACAATGCCGTCCCGGTCAAGGCCAGCGGCCTTGTACATGTCGTTCTGGCTCGAGTGCTCGTCGAACCGGTCGGGGATCATCAGCGGCCGGAAGCGCAGCTTGCCATCGAGCAGACCATTGGTGGCGAGGAAGCTCGCGACATGGCTGCCAAAGCCGCCAATCCCGCCTTCCTCCGTGGTCACGAGCACATCATGGCTTTCGGCGAGGCGCGCAATCAACTCCTCGTCGAGCGGCTTCATGAAGCGCGCATCGGCGATGGTCGGGTTGAACCCAAGAGCGGACAAATGATCAGCCGCAGCAAGCACTTCGCCGAGCCGCGTGCCATAGGAGAGCAGGGCAATCGTGCTGCCCTGGCGGACGATGCGGCCCTTGCCGATCGGCAGCACCTGGCCGCGCGCCGGCATATCTACGCCCATGCCGTCACCGCGCGGATAGCGGAAGGCGATCGGGCCGCGGTCATAGGCAGTGGCCGTTGCCACCATATGGCGCAGCTCTGCCTCGTCGGCAGCGGCCATCAGCACCATGCCCGGAATGGCCCCGAGATAGGCATTGTCATAATTGCCCGCATGGGTCGGTCCGTCGGCGCCGACAAAACCGGCCCGGTCGATGGCAAAGCGCACCGGAAGGCCCTGGATAGCCACGTCGTGGATCACCTGGTCATAGGCGCGCTGAAGGAAGGTCGAGTAAATGGCGCAGAACGGGCGCATGCCTTCGCTGGCAAGCCCGGCCGCAAAGGTCACCGCGTGCTGCTCGGCAATGCCGACGTCAAAGATGCGATCGGGGAAAATCTCGGCGAATTTGTCGAGGCCCGTGCCGGATGGCATGGCGGCGGTGACCGCCACGACGCGCGGATCGTTTTCGGCTTCCTGAAGCAGCGACTGGGCAAACACCGAGGTATAGGACGGTGCGTTCGATGGCGCCTTGGCCTGGGCGCCGGTGATCACGTTGAACTTTGACACGCCATGATATTTGTCGGCGGAGCTTTCCGCCGGGCCATAGCCCTTGCCCTTTTTGGTCACGACATGGATCAGGACCGGTCCGCTGTCCATCTCGCGCACATTGTCGAGCACCGGCAGCAGATGGTCGAGATTATGCCCGTCGATCGGGCCGATGTAATAAAAGCCCAGCTCTTCGAACAGCGTGCCGCCGGCCAGCATGGCGCGCGCGAATTCCTCGGTCTTGCGGGCAGGCTCGTGCAGGAATTGCGGCAGCTTGTGAACCACTGACTTCGCCGCCTCGCGGGTGCCGCGATAGGCCGGGCTTGACACGAGCCGCGCCAGATAGGCGCGCAGGGCGCCGGTCGGCGGGGCGATCGACATGTCATTGTCGTTGAGGATCACCACCAGACGTGCATCCATGGCGCCGGCATTGTTCATCGCCTCATAGGCCATGCCGGCCGACATGGCGCCGTCCCCGATCACCGCCACAACATTGCGCGGCGTCTCGAGGTGCTGGCTCGCCACGGCCATGCCAAGGCCCGCCGAGATGGAGGTAGAGGAGTGGCCGGCGCCAAAGGGGTCGTATTCGCTCTCGGCGCGGCGGGTAAAGCCGGAAAGGCCGTCCTTCTGGCGCAGCGTTCGCATGCGGTCGCGGCGACCGGTCAGGATCTTGTGCGGATAGGCCTGGTGTCCGACGTCCCAGATGATCCGGTCATGCGGCGTGTCGAACACCGCATGCAGCGCCACGGTCAGTTCGACCACCCCAAGGCCTGCGCCCAGATGTCCGCCCGTCACGGAAACGGCGTCGACCATCTCCGTCCGAACCTCATCGGCAAGCTTGCGCAATTGTTCGCGGGGCAGGGCTCGCAGGTCAGCCGGGTTCTGGATGGTATCGAGCAGGGGGGTGTGCGGCTTCTCGGCCAAGCGAGGCTCCTTGGTTGAGGTCTAGCCCAGACTCTTAGGCTGCAGTCAGTGGCTTGGCAATAAGTCGCCAGAAAAGTGACGGTTCACCCCGGGCTTTGGGCCGGAGTGAACTTTCTTGATCGTTATACGCGCGCTGTAAGGAACTAGTTTTGTGCGATCTTCGCAGAAAAACTATTGGGGCTCAGCGTCTCGGCGACATGGCCGACGCCCATGACGGTCACGAAGCGTCCCATTTCCGGCGTCGGGTCAAAGTCGGCTTCGTCATGGTCGAAAATGACGGCAAACTTTTCCGACTGCAGGCTGTGCGGCGTCATGAAGATGTCGGTGACGTGCTCGAGGTCTGGGGCGACGAGATCCGGCTTGCGCATTTCTGCCGACGGAGTGCGCGGGGCGACATGACCCTGAAGGGCAGCCGCCAGAGTGTCGGTCTGTGCGCCCGAAGCGGCGGCAAAGGTCTGGTCGAAGAGGCTCGACAGATCGGCCTTTGCGGCCGGGGCGATCGAGGCGGTTTCGATCCGGTCTGGCACTTCTTCGCTCGTCAGCACGGGCAGGCGTGCCGGACGCGGCGCAGCCAGCGCGGCGTTGGCCACGGGCCCGGGAATGACAGCGCGGGAGATGATGTCCTGTAGCGACTGTTGAGCCGAAGGCGTCGCCGGCGCGCTGGGCAGATAGGCGGTCAGCGTTTCGCTCGGCTGCGGATCGGTCATCAGCACGCGCGGGCGTGGCACGGGCGCCTCGGTGAGCGCGGCCAGGGCCGTCACTGCGTCGCCGGCCGGCAGGGTCGAGGCCGTTGCAACACGCAGCGTCTCCGACTTCATCACCGGAAGCGGCGCAATAGCGGCCGAGCGCAGTTCTTCAGGGGCGAGCGGTGCGCTGCCAACGGTCGAGAACGGGATATAGTCCTGTGTCACCGCCGCCACTTCGACAGGGGCGGGAGCAGTCGCTGCGGCCGGAGCCGTTGCTGCTGCGAAAAGGCTTGCCGGACGCATGGCGGGCATGGGGGCTGCGACTGCAGCGATCGGCGTCTGGGCCGGTGCAACGGCCGCAACCTGAACCGGAGCCGGAGCGGGCGCTGCCGCGGGGGCGGCCTGCTTGTTGCCGCCAAAGAGCATGTCCATCAGCGTGCCACCACCGCCACCGCCGCCACTATTGGAGGCGACGCGGGTGCCGCTGTTGGAATCGCCGCAGGGCACGGCGTGGCAACGCTTCCATTCAGCCATGGCGAGCTGATAGCCCTGCTGGGAGATCGGCTTGCCGTCGTTGGGCACGTGCAGCGTCTTGCCGTCAGGGAACAGGTCCTTGAGCTGGGCTCGCGTCATGCGCGGCCAGGCGCGCACGGATCCGGTGTCCAGATGCACGAAGGGGCTGCCCGAATTGGGATAATAGCCGACACCGCCGACCTGCTTGCGCATGGCTGCGGCACGCAGTTTCGTCAGGGGAACGCCGGGGATATAGAAATCCATCGCGGTTCCCTTCATGTGCTGGCTGTTCTCAGCCACACCGGAAGACGTCTGCCGCAGCATCGCGTTGGTCTTGGGCGAGCGATAGGCCGAAACGACAGTGATCGGCTGGCTCGCGCCGACGTCCTGGTACACTTCCCAGACAAGGTCGAACAGGCGCGGGTCCATATTGGCCGGCTCGTTGCGGCGCCAGTCCCTGAGGAAGACGTTGAGCTCCCGCAGACCCGACTGCACATATTGACCGTTGCGCTTGAAGACGATGCGCGCGGTCTCTTTGGTGTGGGTGTAGTGGATGTAGAGCGCACGCTCTGTGGCGGCAAACGTCGGAGACACGGTCAGGCCGAGGGCCAGACCAAATCCTGCCAATACGATCGCTGCCCGCTGAAGCAAATTCTTACGCTGCAAAAAGCTATTCCCCGTCACGCCAAACTCTGCCCGGTTCAATGCCAGTATGGTTGGACGTTAGCGCAGAAATCGCACGATTTTCTTAACGCTAACGAGGTGTGAACCGTATCAGGCGGCCCCCTCACGCCTTCGTTATAGCTCCCTAAAGGGGGCACAAGAATGGCTGAAAAGTAAAGAGAAAATTAAGCCGCGCCCATCAGGGCGCGAGCTCGTCCGGGATCGGCCCGGCCTGGGCGATGATGGCCGGCGCGGCCGTCGTCGCAAGACCCATGGCGGCAATGAGCTTTTCATTATGGCCATAGACGTCGCCATAGGACTTGATGGAGCCGTCGGCATCCACGCGCAGGGTGAAGTAAGCCAGATGCACAGGGATCTGGGTCTGCGGGTTCACCCAACGCTCGGAGGGGCCGAACATGGATTCCAGCGAGGCGCGGCTGATATTGGGCTCGTTGGCCATCAGCGCATCGGCAAAGGCCATCGGGTCCTGCACACGCACGCAGCCGTGGCTGAAGGCGCGGGAGGAACGAGAAAACAAGCCTTTGGACGGTGTGTCGTGCAGATAGACGTCGTGCTTGTTGGGGAACAGGAACTTGATCTGACCCAGCGAATTGCCCGGGCCGGGGCGCTGGCGCACGCGGAACGGGAAATTGGTGGCCGAGACCTGGCTCCAGTCGACCTGCCAGGGGCTCACGGGCGTGCCGTTATAGAGCAGGTCCATATTCTGGTTGTCGGTATAGGCTGGATTGCGCAGCACGGCCGGTGCGATCTCGCCCTTGAGGATCGAGTTCGGCACGTTCCAATAGGGGTTCACCACCACGTGGCGGATATTGTCCGAGAAGATCGGGGTCTGGTTCTTGGTCGTGCCGACGACGACGCGCGTGGTGAACTCCTCATGGCCATCCCGTTGGATGGCAAGGCGGAATTCCGGGATGTTGACGAAGACATTGAAACCGCCGAGGTCCGACGGCATCCAGCGCCAGCGTTCCATATTGGCGATAATGTCTTCCCGGCGTGTGGCATTGCCACCATTGAGCGCGGCGATGGTTGCCGGCCCGATAACGCCGTCGACCTCGAGGCCCAGGCTGCCCTGGAACGCCTTCACGGCATCGACCAGACTATTGTCATAGACCGTATCTGTTGAAGTCGGGAGCGCGAGGCGGGCGCGGATGGCCGGGACGCGGGCGTCGGTATTGCCGGCCTTGAGGACCGGACCTGCCCCGATCGGCGTCGGGCGCTCGGTCGGGGTCTGGTCGAAACTGGCGAGGGCGGCCTTGAGGGCCAGAAATTCTGCGTGCTTGGGCCCGAGCGCGGCCAGGATCGGCGCTGGATCGGCGCTTTTCGTCAGATCTTCCAAGAGCTTGGGGCCGTCGATCGGCTTGTGCTTGATGTCGAAATTGGCCGAGATCGACTGCGGCTTGATGCGGCCATTATGGAGATGGTCGGCATAGCGGAGGACGGCGGCCGAGAAGGCGGTTTCAAGCCCGGCGAGAGCGGCGGGATCGCTGCTGTTGGCGCGAGAAAGATCAATGTCTGCAGTGAGATAGTCCTGCGGGCGGAGGCCTTCGCTGGCGGCGTTTTCGAAGAGGGTAATGATCTTCTGGGCGGCCGGGGAGAAGGTGATTGCCCCGTCGGAGCCCTGGCCCAACCAGATCGGCTCGAAATAGCGCTCGCCATAAAGGAAATAAAGGCTCTGGCCTTCGGCATAGGCGACGGTGTCGCGCTGGGCGCCATAGTAGGCCGAGGAGAGGCCGGCCTTGATCGTCTGGGCCAGCGGAGTCTTGGCGGGCGCAATAACGACCGGAGAAATTTCAAGGCTGGCAATGTCTTGCGCCTGTGTCGCTCCGAGGCCCGAGAGGGCAAAGAGGGCCACCAGACTGATCGCAACCTTGTTCATATCGGCTCCTGCTCACGCGATACTTCCGCGAATCCATGGCGGACTCGCGAAGAACTAAACGCAAATTTTATTACTCATGAAATGTTAACGGGAGCAATCACTCGCAGAAGTGTGAAGGCTCAGTGTGGCAACGCTACAACGACGCGTGGTGCCCATTTGCGGCGAGTTGGTTAGCAGACTGTTAGCTTTGAGAGACGCGACCTGTGAAAAACGGCGCCTCAATCGAGCAACTGGTTTAGCCGGGTGATGACGCGGTCGGGAACGGCCTCTGCGTCCTTTGGCAGCTCGAGCCCGAACCGGTTGCACCAGACCCCGGCCATGCCGAGGCGTTTGGGGGCAAGAACGTCCCAGACAAGATCATCGCCGATCATCATGGCGTCGGCGGGATCGACATTGAGCGCGGCGAGACTTTCGACATAGGCACGGCCATCGGGCTTGCCGAAACCGGCTTCCTCCTCGACCTGAAAATGATCGAAGCGGTGGCGGAGGTCGAAGTGGTCGATCTTCCAGTTCTGAACCTCGGTCGCGCCATTGGTGACGAGGCCCAGCTTGAGGCCCCGGGCGCGAAACGCGTCGATGACCGCTAGCGCGTCGGGATAGAGATACATGTTCTCTTCGCGATAGGCGGCGTAGCGGTCGCCTATTTCCTGGGCGAGTTCCCCCAGGTGTGGAAAGCCCGCTTCGATCATCGCATTGCGGACTACGGCGCGACGGGTGGCGACGGCCTCGAGCCGCCAGCGGCGCCGGTTTTCATCATCGCTGAGAAAGACCGCCGTGCTGTCGGCTAGGGCGTTGGCGACGGCGTCGAGCGGCGCATCGCCGAGATGGGCGGAAAACTCCTCCGCCACCGCGCGCCAAGCGGGAGCGGGATTGGCATAGGCAAAGATCAGCGTGTCATCGAGGTCGAAGAGAACCGCGCCGATCATGTAGTCGCCTGCTGATAGCGGTGGGTGACGGCGGCAATGGCGGCGCCGGTGTCGGCGGGATGGCCAAGCGCGGTGAGGACACCGCCCAGCGCTGCGATATTGGCGACAACCGCTTCATAGCGCGCCGACCGTCCCGTGTGCTGGACCCGGAGGACCCGATCGCCTGGAACGCCAACGCTAGCGGAGATGAAGGTCGCAAAGGGCGCGAGGGCCGCCAGCGCCGCTGCGGCGCTGATGGCCTCGGGTAGAACGATGGCGGTGGCGAGGTTCGACGCTGTGGCCGGCGGCGTGAACTCGGCAAGGCCAAGCGCGAGGAGGCCAGCGCGGGTGGCCTCGGCGGCAAGCTCATGGCGGGCGATGACGGCGGACATGCCTTCGGCCTCGATGCGGGAAAGAGCGGCGTCGAGGGCATGGAGTTCAAGGCTCGAAGGCATGCCGGGCAAACCACCACGTCCCTTGTCGAGCCAGTTGCGCTTGAGATCGAGCAGGGAGAGCGAGGAAATCTCGGTCGCGCCGGATTTTTCGATCTGCGCCCAGGCGGCGGGGCTGACCGAGAGGGCAGAAAGACCGGCCGAGCCGGCCAACGCCTTTTGCGGGCCGATGACGGCGATGTCGATGCCGAGGACATCTACGGCAACCGGGTGACCGCCAATGGAGGCGACAGCATCGACCACCACAAGGGCCCCGTGGCTTTTGGCGAGAGCGGCAATTTCTGGGAGCGGATTGAGAATGCCGCTGGCCGACTCGGCGTGGACAAGGGCGACGAGGTCAAAGCTCTGGGCGGCGAACGCCGCTTCCACGGCATCGATGGTGATGGGCAGGCCGTCCTGCGCGGAAAGATTGGTGACGCTGCTGCCGCCACGCTCGAGCCAGGTGCCGAACCAGGCACCATAGGGGCTGGTGACAATATTGAGGGCGCGAAGGCCGGGCCGGGCAAGGCTGGTGGCGGCCGCTTCGAGAGCGAGGATCGCCTCGCCCTGCACGATCACGACGTCATTGCCGGTATTGAGAAGGGCTGCGAGGCGATCCGCCAGCCCGGTCACGCGCTGGGGCGGGAAGGGCGGCAGGTCAAGCAGCGCATTGGCGGGAAGGGCAGAGCTCATAGTGTCCTCGACAGGTTGAGGCGGGGGACGGCCGCGATCAGCGCCCGGGCCATTTCGGATTGGGGGGCATTGATGAGGGCAGGAGTGGGGCCGATTTCGACGATGCGGCCGGCCTCCATGACGGCGGTGCGGTGGGCCGTGGCCTTCACCACGGCCAGGTCGTGGGAGACGAAGAGATAACTCAGCTTTTCAGCCCGCTGCAGATCGATCAGGAGATCGATGATGCGGGCGCGCAGCGAGACGTCGAGCGCCGAGACGGCCTCGTCGAGCACGATGAGGCGCGGCTGGCAGGCAAGAGCCCGGGCGAGAGCGACACGCTGGCGCTGCCCGCCCGAGATTTCATGCACCGCGCGGTCAAGCAGGCTTGCCGGGAGCTGCACCTTGTCGAGAAGGTGGATGACGGCGCGACGAAACTCGCGGCGCGGCACGAGCCGGTGAATGCGCAGGGGATCGGCGATGGCGGAGAACACGGTTGCGCGCGGATTGACCGCTTCGAGCGGATCCTGGAACACCATCTGCATCCTGGGGCGCTCGCGCCGGAGCGCGGCGGCGGGCAGCGCCAGCCAGTCGGTGCCGGCAAAACGGACTGAACCTGCATCCGCAGAAACGAGGCGGGTGATGACGCGCGAGAGGGTGGATTTGCCGCTGCCCGAGGGGCCGACCACGGCGAGGGTTTCCCCTTCGGCAATGGAAAAGGAGACATTATCGAGCGCCTGCACCACGCGGCCGTGGCTCGAATAGCGCTTGGTGAGACCTGTCACTTCAAGCAGGGCACTCATGGCTGTCCCCCGGAAATGCGGGGCGCGTCGGCGAGGTCGATATAGGTATCGAGCAGGTGCTGGGCATAAGTGCTGGCGGGCGCGGAAAGGAGGTCTTCGGCCGCCGCGATTTCGACCAGCTGGCCCTGATGCATGACGGCGATGCGGTCGGCGAGTTGGGCGGCCAGCGCAATGTCGTGGGTAATGAAGAGGAGGGCCATGTTCTCGCTTTTGACCAGCGACTGGATCAGCCGGACGATCTCGGCCTGCACCAGCGTATCGAGCGCACTTGTGGCCTCATCGGCAATCAGCAGCCGCGGATTGGCGGAGATGGCGGCAGCAATGGCAATGCGCTGGCGCTGGCCACCAGAGAACTGGTGGGGATAGGCGCGCAGGGCCGCCTCGGGCTGGGGGATCTGGACCTTGGTGAGAAGATCAAGGGCGAGTGCATCAGCTTCTTTCCGGCTGAGGCCAAGATGGTGCTGGGCGGCCTCGCCAATCTGCTCGCCGATGCGCAGCACCGGATTGAGATTGGAGCCGGGGTCCTGAAACACCATGCCGTAGTCGACGCCGGGTTTTGCCGGCCGGTCGAGGGCAGGCCAGGAAATGGTGCCGCGGGTTCTGGTGCCCCGGGGCAGAAGATTGGCGACGGCGCGGGCGAGCGTGCTCTTGCCCGAACCGCTTTCCCCAATGATCGCGAGCTTTTCACCGGGGGCGAGCGAAAGGGAAATATCGGAGAGAGCCGGGGTAAGCTGGCGCGGATAGGTGAGGGAGACCGCCTTGAGGTCGAGCAGGGCACTCATGCGTTGTGCTCCCGGCGCGAAAGCATGGCGGAAAGTCCTTCGCCCAGGAGATAGGTGCCGATGACGGTGGCGATGAGCGCGAGGCCGGGCACGATGGAAAGATAGGGCGCCGAGCGGAGCACCGCGCGCCCCTCGGCGATCATCGAGCCCCAGGTGACAATATTCGGGTCGCCGAGGCCAAGGAAGGAGAGGGCCGCTTCGGTTAGGACCGCGCCGGCGACAATGACGGCGCTGAGCGCGAGGACCGGCGGCAAGGCATTGGGCAAAACTTCGCGCAGGGCGATCTCGAGCGGATGCATGCCGATGATGCGGGCGGAGGCGACATAGTCGCGCTCGCGGATGGACAAGACCTCGGCGCGGGCAAGACGGGCCGGGCCCGTCCAGGCGCCCAGGGCGATGGCAAGAATGACGATGGGCAGGCTTGGCTGAAGCACGCTGACAAAGGCGAGCGCGAGCAGGAACCCCGGCACGATCTGGAAGGCATCGACCACACGCATCAGCGCTTCATCGATAAGGCCACCGGCAAAGCCGGCGAGCGTGCCGACAATCGAGCCGATCAGCACGGCGACCAGAGCCGCAGCAATACCGACGATGAGGGAGGCGCGAGCTCCGTGGACGAGTCCGGCCAGCACATCGCGCCCCAGCCGGTCCGTGCCGAGCGGCAGGGCGGGATCGGTGAACGGGGCAAGCAGCGGTGTGCCGGCAATGCGCAGGGGATCGCCGGGAAAAAGAAGTGGCGCCAGCGCCGCGAGCACGGCGAGGGCCGTAAGGATGAGAAGGCCGGCAAGGCCTTCGGGCGAACGGGAGAAACGGGCGAGGGCGTTCATCGACTGGCCTCCGAAGCGCCGACGCGCGGATCGAGGAAGGCGTAGACGAGATCGACCAGCATATTCACCAAGATAACGAGGAGCGCACTGACGACGATAATGCCCATCAGCAGCGGCGCATCGCGCAGGGCCACGGCCTCCTGGGCAAGCCGACCGAAGCCGGGAATGGCAAAGACGCTTTCGATGACGACGCTGCCGCCAAGGATGGAGGCGGCCTGCAGCCCCAGCATGGTGACAACCGGCAGGAGGGCATTGCGGGCCACATGGCGCAGGACGATGCGGGAGCGGGAAATGCCCTTGGCGCTGGCAGCGCGGACAAAATCCTGTCGCCAGATCTCGGCCATGCCGGCGCGCATGACGCGGAGGAACAGCGCAAGGTAAATCATGGCGAGCGCAGAGACGGGCAGGACGAGGTGCCGGGCAATGTCGAGGACGCGATCAAGACCTTCCTTGCCCGAGGCGATGGTTTCGATGCCCGAAGTGGGGAACCAGCGCAATTGCACGGCAAAGACGACGGAGAGCACGAGGCCCAGCCAGAAGCTGGGGACCGCATAGAGCGCCAGCGAGCCAATGGAGAGGAGGCGATCGCGCAGCGAGCCGATGCGGGCGCCCGAGACAATACCGAGCGCCGTGCCGAGGACGAAGGACAGCGCGGTGGCGCTGCCCATGAGGTAAAAGGTGTTGGGCAGGCGCTCGAGGATCAGCTCGGAGATGGGGCGGTTAAAGCCCACTGACCAGCCGAGATCAAAGCGCAGGAGCGCCGTCACATAGAGCCAGAGGCGGCTGAGCGGGGATTGATCGAGCCCATATTGGGCGCGCAATTGCTCGGTGAGGGCGGCATCGCCCCCGCCGATGGAGACGAGATAGGCATCCACGGCATCGCCGGGCGCGAGTTCAAGCAGAAAGAACGTGCCAATGACCACGATCAGCAGCACGGGAATGCTGCTGATCGCGCGGCGTCCTATCAGCCGTAAGGCACTGTTCACGGTCGGGACTTGGCCTATTGCTGGAGGGCGACGTCGGCCCAGTTGGAAACGGCCCAGCGCGGATTGTTGCCGACATTGATGACGGTGTCGCGGGCGACAGTAATAAAACCCCATTCGGCGACGTTGATCAGCGGCAGGTCTTCGGCGACGCGGACCTGCAGCTCATTGTAGAGCTGGGTGCGTTCCTCGGTGTCCACCGTTTCGGCGGCCTGATCGATCAGTGCGTCGAGCTCGGCATTGGCATAGCCGCCCTGGTTGGAGAAGCTGGTGCCTTCAGGCGCGCCCGAGCGCACGAGGATGGTGGTCGAGATCGCCGGATCATTGCGGAACACCGGAGGGGCGATGGCGAGGTCGAAATCGTGGTCGGTGTAGACGGCCTTCTGGTGGGCCGCAGAGTCATTATTGACCAGCTGGGCGTCGATGCCGATTTCGGCCAGGGCCTGGCGGAGATAATCACCGAACTGGCGGGTTTCGTTGAAATAGGGCGCCGGCAGGAGTTTGAGCGAGAAGCGCACGCCGTTTTCGCCGCGCGGATAGCCGGCCGCGTCGAGCAGCTCATTGGCCTTGGCCACGTCGAAATCATATTGCGGGACTTCCGGATTGAAGAATTCCGGCGCGTTCTGCGGGAAGAGGCCGGCGGCGGCGGTGGCGTAGCCGAGGAAGATGGTGTCGACGACATATTGCTTGTCGATGGCATGGGCGATGGCGCGGCGCACATCGACATTGCTCAGCTCTTCGCGGCGGTGGTTGATTTCCACCACGAGCTGGTAGGTGAGGCCCTCATAACCCTCAGAGATCACCTTGATGCCGGGAACCTGCGCGATGCGCGCAAGGTCGGCCAGCGGCACGGCCGAGAAGGCTGCGAGGTGGATTTCCTCGGCTTCCAGCGCGCTGGCGGCAGCGGCACGGTCCGGCAGGACGCGGTAGATGATTTCATCGAGGTGCGGCTGGCCTTCGCCCCAATAGGCCTCGTTGCGCACGAGGCGATAATATTCGCCGGGCTTGTATTCAGCGAACTTGAACGGGCCGGTGCCGACGAGTTCGGCATTGTGCGGGTTCGCGTTGATGTCGGTGCCTTCATAGAGGTGCTTGGGCAGCACGCTCGTCACCACCGGCAAGGCATTGCGGATCAGCTGGAACGGGGTGGGCTTGGAGAAGCGGAAGATCGCGGTCAGCTCGTTGGGCGTCTCGACGGCCTCAAGATTGGCGAGGACAATGCGGCCAAGGTTCTGCAGCGGCTTCCAGACTTCCAGCGCCGAGAAGGCGACGTCGGCGGAGGTGAAAGGCGTGCCATCGTGCCAGGTGACGCCTTCGCGCAGGCGGAACGTAGCCGACAGCCCGTCGCTCGAACCTTCCCAGGCGACGGCGAGGCGCGGCGCGAGCCCATCTTCAGCGGATGCGTCGGCTTCGGCCAGCGGCTCGATGACCTTGCTGGCAACGAAGAACACGCCATTGGAGGCAACCATGGCCGGGTTGAGATTGCGCGGCTCGGAATCGGCGGCGACCACGAGGCGTCCGCCCTGCGGCAGATCCTGCGCAAAGGCGAAAGACGGCAGTGCGGTCGAGGCGAGCAGCAGGCCAATGCCCTGAAGCAGGGAGCGGCGCGAGATCAGGGTCATGTGGTCCTCCGGGACGTCAACTCAGAATTTGCGCTGAGATTGGAGCAAAATTTTGCGCCAAGCCAGATATGGGAGTTTCGCCCAGAGGCATTCGAGAACAAAGTCTACTCATGTCTACCCCGCCGGTAGAGTTGAATTCCCTTTTCCCCGTTATGGCCCTCAGGCGGGGATGCGCGGCAGGGCTTCGACGAGCGCGCGGGTATAGGGGTGCTGCGGGGTTTCGAGTACCACATCGGGGACGCCGCTTTCGACGATTGCGCCATTGTTCATCACCAGCACGCGGTCGCTCACGTGCTGGATGACGCCGAGATCATGCGAGACAAAGAGCATGGTGAGCCCCAGATCGCGCTTGAGGCCCGCGAGGAGATCGAGCACCTGCGCCTGCGTTGAAACGTCGAGGGCCGAGACCGGTTCGTCGCAGACCAGAATGGCGGGTTTTGTCGCGAGAGCCCGGGCGATGGCGACGCGCTGACGCTGGCCGCCCGAGAGTTCGCGCGGACGGCGGAGAAGATGGGTTTCGTCGAGGCCGACCGACTGGAGAAGGCGCAAGACTTCGCCCCGGCGGTCGCTTGTCGGCACGCCGATAATTTCCAGTGCCTCACCGACAATGTCGAGCACGCGGTGGCGCGGATCAAAGGACCCGAGCGGGTCCTGGGCGACAAGCTGAACCTCGGGACGCAGCGGACGGCGCTGGCTTTCCGGCAGATTGGTCCAGGGATGGCCGTTTATCTCGATCGTGCCGGCATTGGGCTTTTCGAGCGCGAGAACAATGCGGGCGAGCGTGGTCTTGCCACTGCCGGACGCGCCGACGAGACCGAGGGTTTCGCCCTTGCGGATCTCGAAGGAGACATCATCGACGACGCGGCGCTTGCCGAAGGATTTGAAAAGGTTTTTGGCGACGAGGACCGGTGCCCCCAATTGGGCCGGGGCCGGGGTTGCGTCGGAATATTCGCCCGAAAGGGACTGCCCGCGCGTGCGGCCGGAGGGAATGGCGGCGAGGAGGGCCTTGGTGTAGTCGGCCTTGGGCGTCTTGAAGACGGCTTCGGGCGGGCCTTCCTCGACCACTTCACCCCGGCGCAGCACGATGATGTGGTCGGCAAGGCGCGAGACCACGGCCAGATCGTGCGAGATGAGGATGAGGCCGCGCCCCTCTGCCTTGAGGTCAGCCAGCAGCTTGAGGATCTGGGCCTGCACGATGACGTCGAGCGCGGTGGTGGGCTCGTCGGCGATGATGATTTTAGGTTCCCCCGCAATGGCCGAAGCGATCAGCGCGCGCTGGCGCAATCCGCCCGAGAGCTGATGGGCATATTGGTCAAAACGCTGGGCCGGATCGTCAATGCCGACCGAGGCGAGGAGGTCGAGCACGCGGGCCTTGATCCCCGAGCGGGGCACGAGGCGGTGTTCGCGCAGCGTTTCGCCCACTTCGGCGCCGATGGTGCGCAGCGGATCGAGCGAGACCAAAGCGTCCTGCAGCACAAAGCCGATCTGGCGGCCGCGAATGGCGCGCCAATCGCGGGGGGCGAGGGTCTGGAGATCGGTGTCGCCCAGCCGCATGGCATCGGCTTCGACCAGCGCATTTGGGCCGGTGAGGCCAACCAGAGCGCGCGCGGTGGCCGATTTGCCCGAGCCGGATTCCCCGACGATGGCGACGCATTGCCCGGCCTCGAGCGAAAAGGAGAGGCCGCGCACGGCGTGAACGTCCTCGGCGGCGCTCCGCCCGGCAAAGCGGAGGGAGAGGTTCTTTATGTCGAGGAGAGCCATCAGACACGGCCCTCGCTATAGGCCTTGATATAGCGGCCAATGACCGTGGTGGAGACGATGGCGAGCGTGGCAAAGACGCCGGGGAAAACGCCGATCCACCAGGCTGCGCGCAGATGGCCCTGGCCCTCGGACAGCATCAGCCCCCATTCGGGCGTCGGCGGCTTGGGGCCAAGGCCGAGATAGCTGAGGGACGCCGAGTGAAGGATGGCGCTGCCAATGCCGAGCGTCGAAAGCACGACGAGCGGGCCAATGGTGTTGGGCAGGATGTGGCGGACGAGGGTGACAAAGGGGTTCTGTCCGAGAATGCGCGCGGCTTCGACAAAGCCGGAATTGCGGATGACCAGAACCTGGCTGCGCACGATGCGCGCATATCCGGGAATGGCGGCAATGGCGATGGCAAGAAGGATATTGGTGATGCCGGTGCCCAGAAACGCCACGACGGCCATGCTCATCAAGAGGCTCGGGAAGGCGAGGAGAATGTCGACGACGCGCATGAAAGCCATATCCACCCAGCCGCCCATGACGCCGGAGACAAGGCCGATGGCAATGCCCACAGCGACGGCAATCAGCGTCGCGCCAATGCCGACATAGAGCGAATAGCTCGCGCCATGGACGACGCGGGAAAAGATATCGCGGCCCAACTGGTCGGTGCCGAAGATATGGGCCCAGCTTGGGGGCTTGAGCGACTGCAGGAGGTCGAGGCCATAGGGGTCATAGGGCGCGATGGCCTGAGGAACGAGCGCGCAGATGACGAGGAAGACAAGCACCAGCGCTGCGAGGACGACGCCGGGGCGAATGCGGCCTTTACGCAGGCTGCGCATCTGGTCGGGCTCGGGCGCAGCGGCGTGCTGGAGGGAAAGATCGGTCATGCGGCAGTACTGCGCAGGCGCGGATCGATCAGCCGGTACAGCAGATCGACAGCGATATTGGTGATGACGAAGACCGTGGCCACAAAGAGCACGACGCCCACGACCACGGGAATATCCTGATTGGTGACGGCCTGGAGCGTGATGCGGCCAAGGCCCGGGCGGCCAAAGACGCGTTCGGTGATGATGGCGCCGGCCAGAAGCGCGCCGAACATTTCAGCCGAAATGGTAAGGCCCGGGATGAGGGCGTGGCGCAGGGCATGGCGCCAGCGCACCGACCATTCCGAGAGGCCCCGCGTGCGGGCGGTGAGGGCAAAGGGCTGCTCCAGCGCAATATCCATTTCGGCGCGCATCACCTGGCTCAGCGTGCCGAAAATGGCGAGGCCCAGCGTGGTGACCGGCAGCACCAGCGAGCGCCAGCTGTCATCGCCCATGACCGGGAAAATCGGCCATTGGAAGGAAAGGAAGGTGAGGAGCAAGAGCCCGATCCAGAAGGCGGGCGTGGAAATGGCCAGAAGCTCGAAGGCAGATACGATGCTGCGGGCGCGGCTCTGTTTTCCGGCGGTGGTGACCGAAGCAATGGTGGCCAGCGTCAGTGCAAAGATGGTGGCGAGGACGGCCAGGGTGATGGTGGAGCCCAGCTCGCTGGTGATGATCGAGACGACGCTGCGGCGTTGCTGATAGGAGGTGCCGAGATCGCCCTGGAGAATGCGGCCGACAAACTGGCCATATTGCTCCCAGATGGGCCGATCGAGCCCGTATTCTGTGCGGATGCGATCCCGCATCTCCTGGGTGACGGTGCTGTCAGCGCCATAGATGACCTGCACAGGATCGCTGGGCAGCATCTGCAGCACGACAAACGCGAGGGAAGCAGCGGCCCAGAGGACCGCTGCTCCCGCAAGGATGCGGACGAAAAGCTCGCGAGCTGTCGTCAAACCGGACCTACTGTTCCAGCCAGACGTCGTAGAACGAGCCGATCTGGCCCGAGCTCGAGAACACGGTGCCCTTGACCTTGGTGCTGGCTCCCAGGATCACCTGCGGATTGGCAATCGGGATCAGATAGGCCCCGTCGTTGATGATCTTCTGGGCGATGCGGACCTGTTCGTTCTGAACGTCCGGATCGGCAGAGGCCACGGCGGTGTTGAGCGCCTCATCGAGCGCCGGATCGTTGACGAAGCCCCAATTGGTGTTGGCCGGCCAGAGCGAGGTCGACTGGAACGCACCATAGAGCAGGGTCGCGCCATCGCCGGACGACTGGGAGGTGTCAACGAGGTCGTATTCATTGGCCTTCATGCGCGCATCGACCGTGGCGAAATCGAGCACTTCGCGGCTGTATTCAATGCCGATGGCCTGCAGACCCGCCTGAATACCCTGGGCGAAGAGTTCGCGCTGCTGATTGTTCCAATTGGTGGCGGTGACAGCCTTGAGGCTGAGGCGCTCGCCATCTTTGACGCGAATGCCGTCAGCGCCGATTTCGGACCAGCCGGCTTCGTCGAGCAGGGCTTTTGCGGCCTCGGCGTCGAAGGACCAGCGGCCCTCCTGTCCGGCATCGTATGCAGCCGGGATACCCGGCGTGATGGCCGAATAGGCCGGGCTGGAGGTGCCGAGGAACACGGCATTGACGAGGGACGGATAGTCGACGCCGATGCGGATGGCTTCGCGCACGCGCTGGTCGGCGAGGGCAGGGTTCGACTGATTGACCCACATCGACCACGGAATGCCCGGCTGTTCGGCGCGGATCAGCTGGAGATTGCTGTTGCCTTCGATGGCGGCAACGGAAATTGCGGGAATGCCGGCGGCAATATCGGCCTGACCGGATTCAACAGCGCCAACGCGCACGGAATCTTCGGTGAGGAAGCGCATTTCGATGCGCTCGAGATAGGCCGGGCCCTCATGCTGGGCGGCGCCCGACGGCCAGTTATAGTCCTCGAAACGCTCGAGGATCAGATCCTGGCCTTGGGTGCGGCCGACGACCTTGAACGGGCCCGAGCCGATGGTGATGTCGGGGCCGCCGGCGCAGCGCTCTTCCTTGGAGAAAGCTTCGATCGAGGAGGGCGCGACAATGCCCTGGACCGGCTCGGAGAGATCGTGCAGCAGCGGGCCATGGGGCTCGGAGAGCGTGATGGTGACCACATTGCCTTCGGCGGTGACGGCGGTGACCGGCACGCCATTGGCGCTGCGATCATCGACCCAGCGCTGGAGATTGATGCGGACGGCCTCGGCATCGAGCGTCGTGCCGTCATGGAAGACGACGCCATCGCGGATGGTGAAGCTGTAGGTGAGGCCATCCTCGGAGACGGACCATTCGCTGGCCAGCCACGGAAAGTATTCGCCTTCCTGGCTCTTGTAGATCAGGCGATCATAGACGTCCTGCAGCGCCGTCTGGGTATTGCGCGAGGAGCCTTCGTTCTGGTCGAGGCAGAGCGGCTCATAGGTGGCAATGCGCAGAACGCCGCCGGACTGCTGGGCAAAGGCCTGTCCGCCAAGGGCAAAAACCGAGGCTGACAGCGCAAGGCCCAGCGTGCGGATAACCGAATGTCATGATCTCTCCCTCAAATGACTGGCCAAAACAGGATGGCCCCTCTGGGTGGCCGTAACTCTATTTTTTCTGTCGCGTTTTGGCAGCCTGCCTTCTAGGCAAATTTTTCAATAGAGACAGTATTAGGAGAATATGTGTCTACCCCACAAGTGGGCTTGAGGGGGCTCAACTTTGTAGGCGCTGCTCGCATTTTCTCCCCGGTGCTGGTGCGGCGGTGGATCTCTCGGTCGAAGGACCCGCTGGCCCCAGGCTGCTTCCCCTCTTGTTTGCCGCTGCTTCCCTGCATTGGACCGCGCATCCCCGCTGTTATTGCCATGTCGGAGTTTGTGTGAAAGTCTAAATGTATTACAAGTTACGGCAGGGGGCGTTATGAAGCTGTTCCGCGCGCAGTTGGTGATTGATGGCACTGGGGGTGTCATCGAGCACGGTGCGGTTCTTGTCGAGGGCGAGCGGATCATCGCCGTCGGCCGTTCTGCCGATATCGGCGCACCGGAAGGCGCCGAGATCATCGAGACGACCGGCACGCTCATGCCGGGCATGTTCGACGCCCATGTGCATCTGCGTTCCCCGGGCACGCCCGACGAATCCGGCATGCACAAATGGGAAATGGCGAGCATGTCCTATGCAGAGATTTCCCTGCGTGCCGCCTATTATGCCCAGCAGACGCTGCGCTCGGGCTTTACCTCGGTGCGCGATCTGGCAGCACCGGGTGGCACGATCATCGATCTGCGCAAGGCGATCGACGCCGGCTATATCACCGGCCCGCGCATCAAGGCCTGTGGCATGGGGCTGACGGTCACGGGTGGTCACATGGACGAGGGCGGCTGGGCCGACCATGTCAGCTTCCAGAACATGACGGCGCCCTGCAATGGGCCGGACGGCTTCCGGCAAGGCGTTCGCGAGCAGCTCAAGCGCGGCGCTGACTTCATCAAGCTCAACACCTGGGTGTCCTATCACAACAGCCCGACGCGCTTCTGGCGCCAGGAAATGACCGAGGACGAAATTCGGGCGGCCTGCGATGAGGCCCATGCCCAGGGCGTGCTTGTGGCGGCCCATACCTATGGCCCGGACGGCGTTGCCGCCTCGGTGCGCAATGGCGTCGACACAATCGAGCACGGCCACTGGATCGACGAGCCGACCATCGAGCTCATGGTCAAGCACAACACGATTTTCGTGCCGACGCTGACGATCAATGACGTCCACGCCAGCTACGCGGTCGACAATCCGGACCTGGCCGAGAAGTACAAGCGCTGGCATCGGGAATCGAGCGCGGCCAAGTGGAAGACGCTCGAGCTCGTGCGCAAGGCCGGCATTCGCGTCTGCACCGGCACCGATAGCGGCTTCCAGCTCGAGAACGGCAAATGGGGCGCCTATGAGCTGATCCTGATGGTCAAGGGCGGGTATACCCCGATGGAAGCGATCATCGCGGCCACCTCGACGAGCGCCGACATGATGGAGATCGAGGCCGGACGGATCCAGGCTGGCAAATATGCCGACATTGTCCTGGTCGACGGTAACCCGCTCGAGGACATCACCATCCTTCACGACATCAGCCAGCTTCGCGTCTTCAAGGGCGGCGTCGCGGTGCACTAGGCCGACGAGGCGGAGCGGGGCAGGGGTCCTCTCCGCTGCCAGGTCGACCACACAAGGGACAGGGGACAAGACGATCCGATGAGACAGATATTTCTTGCCGATCAGGTGATCGACAGCACGGGCGCGGCGCCCATCGAAAAGGGTGCCGTACTCGTTGAAAAGGGCCGCATCCTTGCGGTGGGCCGACAGGCCGATTTCGGCACGCCAGAAGGCGCGACGGTCATCGCGGCCAAGCCGGGCGCGACCCTGATGCCGGGGCTGATCGACAGCCACGTGCACATTACCTATAGCGGCTCGGAAAACAGCGCCGTGCTGCGCGCCGAGAAGATGGATGCATCCTATCCCGCCATGGCGCTGCGTGCGGCTTCCCACGCCCAGCTGTCGCTGACCTATGGGTTTACCGCCCTGCGCGACATGCATGCGCCCGGCGGTGTCGCCATCGATCTGCGCGACGCGATTGCGCGCGGCGATGTGGTGGGACCGCGCCTCAGCGCCTGCGGGCGCGGGCTGACGGTGACGGGCGGCCATATGGACCTGCCCGATTTCGCCGAGCACGTTTCGCTCGACGGCTTTGCCCATCCCTGCGTTGGCCCGGACGAATTTCTCAAGGGGGTGCGCACGGAAGCGCGGCGGGGGGCTGACTTCATCAAGGTCAATACAGCTGTGGGCTCGCGCAAGGTCCCCGGGGTCTATTGGCGCCCGGAAATGAACCCGGCCGAAATCCGCGCCGCCTGCGATGAGGCGCATGCCCAGGGGCTTTATGTTGCCTCGCACACTTCGGGCGGCCCGCCGCTGACGGCGACCGTGGCCAATGGCGTGGATTGCGTCGAGCACGCCCATTGGATCGATGACGACTGCATCGAACTGATGGCCGAGCGCGGTACCTTCCTCGTGCCGACGCTTTTGGTCAATGAGCGCAATTTCGAAGTTCCCCTGGCGCCGGGAGAGACCCTCTCGGATTGGGCCCTTGCCTCGCGCGAGGCCAAATGGGTTTCGCTCGAAAAGGCGCGCAAGGCAGGCATAAAGATCGGCTCGGGCACCGATGCCGGTTTCATGGTGCCCCATGGCTCCATGCACTGGCGGGAACTGGCGCTGCTGGTGCAGGGCGGCTTGACCGAGATGGAAGCCATTATCGCGGCCACGCGAATCAACGCCGAACTGATGTCCCTGCCTGTCGGCGTGCTGGCCGAGGGCAAGCTTGCCGACATGCTGATCGTTGATGGCGATCCGCTCGCCGATATTTCCATCCTCGGAGATGCCAACCGGCTGACCGTCTTCAAGGACGGCTATAAGGTCGCCGAAGCCGGCAAACTGATTTCTTCCTTTCCTGGCGAGGTGTTCGCATGAAACTGATCCGAGCTGACAAGCTTATCGATGGGACGGGTGCGCCAGCTCTCGAAGGAGCGGCGATCCTGATCGAGGGCGAGCGCATCAAGGCAGTGGGTCGTGCGGCCGATCTGGGGGAGCCCGAGGGCGCCGAAATCATAGATGCTCCGGCAGGGACAACGATCATACCCGGGCTCATCGATACCCATGTGCACATGGCCTATAGCGGAGCGGTGGATCTCAACGCCTTTCGCTCCGAGACGACCGTGATCCACTATCCGGCAATGGCCCTTCGGGCAGCGCGCTATGCCCGTGAGACGCTCGAATATGGGATCACTGCGGTACGCGACATGCACGCGCCGGGCGGCACCATTATCGATCTGCGCCGGGCCATTGATGCCGGCCAGATCGAAGGGCCGCGCATCAAGGCGTGCGGTCTGGGACTGACGGTAACCGGCGGTCACATGGACCAGCCCGGATTTGGCGATCACGTCATGTTCCGGGACATGAATGCCAATTGCGAAGGGCCGGACGGGTTCCGCCGCGGCGTGCGGGAGCAGATCAAGCGCGGCGCCGATTTCATCAAGCTCAATCCCTGCGTCGGCTCGCGCCGCGACGAGCGTTATTTTCGCTTCGAGATGACGCTGGCTGAAATCACGGCTGCCTGCGAGGAAGCTCATGAGCAGGGCCTGATGGTTGGCGCGCATACCTCGGGCGGTCCGCCGCTGTCCGCCGCAATTCGCGCCGGATGCGACACGGTCGAGCACGCGCACTGGATCGACGACGAAACGCTCGACTACATGGCAAGGCACGGCACTTATCTCGTGCCGACGCTGGCGGTGAATGAGGCCTCGTCGGCCTACATCATCGAGCATGGTGCCTCCGAGCGCACCCTTCGCTGGGCCAGGGAGTCCGAGACCGCAAAATGGGATCGGCTCACCCGCGCCAAAGCGGCTGGGGTCAAGGTTGCCATGGGCTCGGATGCCGGGTTTTTCCTGCCGCACGGCACGGGCAATCTGCGTGAGATCGAGCTTCTGGTAGAGGGCGGCTTTTCCGAAATCGAAGCGATCCACTGCGCGACGGCGGTCGGTGCTGACCTGATGCAGATCGACGCCGGACGGCTCGTCGCGGGCAAGCTGGCCGACCTTGTGCTCGTAGCAGGGGACCCGACAACGGAAATCTCGATCTTGCGCGATCGGACCCGACTGACCGTCTTCAAGGGCGGGCAGCCGATCTCCCGGCGCCTGCAGGACGCCGCCTGAGCCGTCGTCAGCAACAAGCAAAAATCTCTTTTTTAAAGCGGAGGCATAAGAGCATGAGAGTGATGAAACACCTGATCACGGCGAGCGCGATTGCGCTGCTCGCGCCCGTGATCCCGGCACTGGCGCAGCCCAGCGCCAACACGATCGTTGTCGGCCTGTCCAACGATGCGCCGACTTTCGATCCAGCCCAGATCGCGGCCCGCGACAGCTCCAATATCGCGCGCCATATTTTCCGTACGCTCTATGAGCCGCTGCCAAGCGGCGAGATCGTGCCGGATCTGGCGTCGTCCTATTCGGTGTCTGAAGATGGTTTGGAATATACCTACACCATTCCAGAAGGCCTGACCTGTGAGGATGGCGAGGCGCTGACGGCAGAGGACGTGGCCTACTCGTTCACCCGCCCGGCCGATCCCCAGTATGGGTTCACCGGCAACACCCCGGGCTACATCTACTCCTCGATCGGCTTCCAGGGCGCCGAGGCTATCAGCGACACCGAGGTGAAGATCACCATCGGCCGCAAGAACCCGATCGCCTTCACGCTGATGAGCGAAGTGATGATCCACTGCAAGGACAGCTACGAGGCCATGAGCCTTGATGAAGCGGCCGAGCGTCCGATCGGATCGGGCTCCTACAAGCTCGTCCGTTGGGATCGCGCGTCAGAGATCGTGTTGGAAAAATATCGCGACCCCGGCACTTTCGACAAACTGGTCTATCGCATCATTCCCGAAGCCTCGACCCGGGCCGCTGAGTTGATCGCGGGCAATGTCGACATCATCACCAATGTCTCGCCCGACCAGCTTGAGCCCATCAACGCGTCGGGTACTGCCACAGTGCAGGCCGTGCAGGGCACACGCCGCATGTATGTCGGCTTCAACCTGCGCGAAGATTTTGCCGAGGCCAGCGAGGGCGGTGCCGCGATCCAGAACAGCGCCGTTCGCGTTGCCCTGCAGTATGCACTGGACGTGCCAGCGATCTGTACGCAGTTGCTCAATTTCGACTGCGAGCGTGCGACCGGCCTCGTCAATCCGCCTAACGACAACCCGAATATCGAGCCATATGCCTATGATCCGGAAATGGCCGAAAAGCTTCTCGATGAAGCCGGCTATCCCCGCGGCGAAAACGGCGTCCGTTTCACCATCAAGCTGCAGGGTCCGCGCGGTCGCTACCTCAACGATGCCAATGTGCTGCAGGCCATCGGCCAGTATCTGACCGATATCGGTGTCGAGACGGAAGTCGAGCTGATGGAGTTTGCCTCCGTCTATGTGCCGCTGATCTCGGCCCATGATGCCGGCCCGCTGTTCTTCCTCGGTTCGGGCGGCAACCTCTCCGAGCCGCTGATCGACATGACCGATCTGGCGACCGTCGAATCCGGCACGAACTACACCTCCTGGAGCAATCCGGAATGGTTCGACGGCTGGGCCGAAATCGCCGAGACAGCGACCGCTGAGGAGCAGCGCCCGATCATCAACCGCATGCTCGAGGTGTTTTATAACGATCCGCCGTGGCTGATGCTCTACTTCCAGCCGGACTTCTATGGCGTGTCCAACCGGATCAACTGGGAAGCCCGCCGCGACGAGCGCGTCTATCTCTGGGACGCCGCGCTGGCGAACTGATCCGGCCTCAAGACCATAAAGAATGGGACCGCGCCTGAAACGGGGCGGCCCCAGCTTTTTTGGGGTATGAGGCGTCTGGTCTGGCGACACCAAACAAATGGGGCCCGGAGTTCTCAGTGAGAACCCCGGGCCCCTGAATTTGAGGCGCAGTGGATATCAAGCCACCGGCCTTGGCTGCATGGGACCGCTTTGGAAGCGGATTAGAACTTGTAGTTGACGCCGGCGCGGATGACGCTGAAGCGCTGGGTCACTTCGACATTGCCGACGGGCAGGCCGTTGTAGGACTGCTTGCCGAGGTCGACGTAGAGATATTCGGCCTTGAACGAGAGGTTCGGCGTGGCCTGGGCTTCGAGACCGACACCAGCGGTCCAGCCGATGTGGTTGGCCGACTGGGAGGTCACGACGTTCTGGTTGTTGGTGAGGGTGGCAGTGCCGCGACCGAAGGCGGCGCCGAGCGTGGCGTAGGGCATGACCTGGCCGAAGGCGGCACCAGCGCGGATACGGGCCGTACCGAAGACATCGGTAGAGGCCTTGAAGTCGCCGAACACGCCGGCGGGCGCGCCATAGGCGATATTGGCCCACTGCAGATCGGCTTCACCGCCGATCACGAAGCCACCCATGTCGTAATTGTAGCCGAGCTGACCGCCCAGGGTCCAACCGCTCGAATTATTGTCGACCGCGCCCATGATGGCGGGGTTGGTGCTGGTCGTGCCCCAGGTGTAGCCGCCGTTGATACCGGCGTAGAAGCCACCCCAGCCCGAAGCGGGCGTGGCCGAATAAATGGGGGAGGCGGCGGGTGCGCTCGACCAGCCCAGATCCGCCGCATGAGCGGAGGCGGACAGCGCCAGAATTGCAGACAGCGCGATGGCGGAACGTTTCATGGTGACCTCGTCGACGGACCGAAGGTTTAAGATTGCGTGTAAAAAACGACGCAATCTCTTAACGATGCGGTAAGCAACAAGGTTAACGGCGCCGCTTTGTGGAGCGGCGCCGGCTTTTTGGCAGACCCCTGTGGCAAAGCTGCACCGGGTCGGTCGTTTTTCGCCTCAGGCGGCGTCGTTGATCAGCCCTTCGGCGAGGCCATATTCATGCAGCTTGCGATAAAGCGTCGAGCGCCCGATGCCGAGGGCCCGCGCGACGCGCGACATGCGGCCGCCGTGATAGTCGATGGCAAAGGCGATGGCTTCGCGCTCGATGGCGGCAAGGGTCTGCAGTTCGCCGGTTTCGGTGAGGAAGCGGTCGCGGGCGGGCTCGGGCGATGCGGCGATGCGCTCGCGCGGCGGGGCGCTGTCGATATGGATGGGCGAGGCCAGCACCGGGCGGGCCTCGACGCTGCGCAGCACATCGTCGCGGCCGTTCTGCTGGGCGAGGATCTGCGGGAAATCGGGCACTTCGAGGAAGGCGCCATCGGTGAGCACCACGGCGCGATAGACCGCGTTTTCGAGCTGCCGCACATTGCCCGGCCAGTCATAGCTGCTGAGCAGGTCGAGCGCCGGCGGGGTAATCCCGAGAACGCGCTTGCCGGCTTCGGCAGCAAAGCGGGCGATGAAATGATTGACCAGCGCCGAGAGGTCTTCCATGCGCTCGCGCAGCGGGGGCATGTAGATGGGGAAGACGTTGAGCCGGTAGAACAGGTCCTCGCGAAACTCGCCGGACTTGGCGAGGTTGAGGAGGCGCCTGTTGGTGGCCGAGATGACCCGGACATTGACCCGCTCGGGGCGCGTTGCGCCGACCGGCTCGATCTCGCCTTCCTGGAGGGCGCGGAGCAGTTTCACCTGGGTGTCGAGCGGCAGTTCGCCGACTTCGTCGAGGAACAGCGTCCCGCCATGGGCCTCGGCAAATTTGCCGGGTTGGTCGGCATAGGCGCCGGTAAAGGCACCCTTCTTGTGGCCGAAGAGGACGGACTCAACCAGGTTTGGCGGGATGGCGCCGCAGTTGACGGTGACGAAGGGTTTTCCGGCTCGTTCGCCCGTGCCCTGGATGATGCGGGCGACAAGCTCCTTGCCGACGCCGGTCTCGCCCTCGATGAGGACGGGGATCGGGCTCTTGGCCGCCTTGGCGCAGAGCGTCAGGACGCGCGCCATGGAGGGGGCCGAGGCGATCATGTCGGAGCGGGTGAAGGTGCCCGATTTGCGCGCCTGCTCGGCGCGGATGGCGGCCTCGAGCGTTTCGAGCTTCATCGTGTTGCGCAGCGAGATGACCAGCCGCTCGGGGGACACTGGCTTGACGAAATAGTCCGCCGCGCCCTGGCGCATGGCCGAGATGACGGTGTCGAGCGAGGCAGTGGAGGTCTGGATGATGACCGGAGTGGTCAGCCCCTCCTGGCGCATGGCGGCCATCACGCCCATGCCGTCGAGATCGGGCATGACCAGATCGAGGATCATCACCCCGATATTGCGGTCGTCGCGAAGAATGGAGAGGGCCTGTTCGCCCCCCGTGGCGGTGATCGGCTTGAAGCCGGCGCGATTGGCCACTTCCGCCGTGAGGCGCAACTGAACGGGATCGTCATCGACTACGAGAACGCGCGTCATCCAAACTCCAGGTCTCGGGGGCACGAATCGGCTTGTGCCGTTTTGGGAAGAGAGTGGCGCGGTGTTCTTAAGAGGATGTTAAGCCTAATGAATTTTTAACGGCGGCGAGTATTGGGCAAACAAAAAGGGCCCCGGAAAACCGCGACCCCAGATCCTAATCGATTAAAACAAGATCGTTTGGACTAATGCGTCTCAGCGCTCTGCATGCGGCTGAGTTGATCCTTAACTTCCAATTTCTTTCGTTTGAGTGTGTTGACCATCAGGTCGTCATATTGGCGGTTCTGCATTTCTGCCTGAATCTGCCGGTCCAGTTCCTGATGGCGCCGTTCCAGCGCCGCGATGTGGCCTTCAGTCGTCATAAACAACTCCTTTCAGCGTCTTGGACAGGGGGATCGTCACAAATAATTCATGCTTTGTCGATGGCTCACGGACCCCTCCGCGAAATCAGATGCAAAACCTTCCGTGATCAGTTAACCAAGGGTATGTCTGGCGCTCGAAATACCGGATTCAGATGCTCTCGCTTTCCAAGGAACAGGAAGCCCAATACGGGCTTGAATTGGCTACGAAGCGGCAGGAGCATGCCGATCTTGACGCGGCCATCGCCACGCTGACCCACTCGGCTTTTGCCGATCGCATGCTGGTGCAGCGTCTCAAGAAGCGCAAACTCGCCCTCAAGGACCGGATCGTGCAGCTGGAGAATATTCTCCTGCCCGACATCATCGCCTGAACTGGTCGTAGCGCCTTGAGTTGTCGCTGATTCTGGGCTAGATGCGCGCTTTGCGGAGCGGCAGGGGAGAAACCGCCATGCTCAAGCCACAGGTCGCCATCGTCATGGGCAGTCAGTCGGACTGGCCCACAATGAAACTGGCTGCTGAAACCCTCGAAACCCTCGAAGTCGAATATGAGGCGCGCATCGTTTCGGCGCATCGCACGCCCGAGCGCATGGTGGATTTTGCTACCACGGCCCGCGAAGAAGGGTTCAAGATCATCATCGCCGGGGCCGGCGGGGCTGCCCATCTGCCGGGCATGATCGCCGCGCTGACGCCGCTGCCGGTGTTCGGCGTGCCGGTGCGCTCCAAGGCGCTCAATGGGGTGGACAGCCTCCATTCCATCGTGCAGATGCCCGGCGGCATTCCGGTGGGCACGCTGGCCATCGGCGAACCCGGCGCGATCAATGCGGCGCTGCTCGCGGCCGCCGTCCTCGCTCTCAATGACGACGATCTGGCCGACCGGCTCGACGCCTTCCGCGCCCGCCAGACCCAGGCCGTCCCGCAGTTTCCAACCGATCTCGAGTAGTCCCTTGTCCCAGTCCCTCGCTCCGCTTCCTCCCGGTTCCACCATTGGCATTCTGGGCGGGGGGCAGCTTGGGCGCATGCTGGCCCTAGCCGGGGCAAAACTGGGGCTCAAGAGCCACATCTATTGCCCGGATCCCAATAGCCCGGCCTTCGATGTGACCCCGCTCAAGACCGTCGCCGCCTATGACGACGAAGCCGCCCTGCGCGCCTTTGCCGAGAGCGTCGATGTCATCACCTATGAATTCGAAAATGTCCCGGCGGCCACGGCAGAGATCCTGGCCGGCCTGAAGCCCCTGCGGCCCGGCGCCAATGCGCTGGCCATCTCGCAGGATCGGCTGGCCGAAAAGAGCTTTCTCGCCTCCAAGAATGTCCCGGTCGCGCCCTATCGCGCTGTCCATTCGCTCGATGAGCTCAAGGCCGCCATCGGCGAACTCGGCCTGCCCGCCGTGCTGAAAACCACGCGCCTCGGTTATGACGGCAAGGGCCAGCGCGTTCTGCGTGCGCCCGAAGACGCCGAAGCTGCCTTTGCCGAACTGGCGCCGCATCCGCTGGTGCTCGAAGGCTTCGTCGACTTCGAAAAGGAAATTTCCGTGGTGGTGGCGCGTGGCGCCGATGGCACGGTTCGCGCCTTTGATCCGGCGGAAAACGTTCATCGGCACCATATTTTGCACACCAGCACCGTTCCGGCGGTTATCGCGCCGGGCGTGGCCAAGCATGCCGCCATGCTGGCCAAGGTGATTGTCGTGGCGCTCGATTATGTCGGCGTACTCGGGGTGGAATTCTTCGTCATCGGCGGCGAGCGCCCGACGCTGATGGTCAATGAGATTGCCCCGCGCGTGCACAATTCCGGTCACTGGACCGAGGCGGTGTGCCTCACCGACCAGTTCGAGCAGCATATGCGCGCCGTCGCCGGCTGGCCACTCGGCGATCCTACCCGCTATGCCGATGTGGTGATGCAGAACCTTATCGGCGATGAGGTCGACATGATCCCCAATGGCCTCGACGGCCAGACCCAGCCCCATCTCTACGGCAAGGCCGAGGCGCGTCCGGGGCGGAAGATGGGCCATATCAACCGCATCATCCGCCCTGAACTGCTTTAGCGGGCGAGCAGCGTTCTGAGCGCTGCCGCCACCGGTTCCGGATTTTCCATCGGCGGCAGATGTCCGCTGTCGGGGAAATGGGTGAGATTGGCTCCGGGGATGGCCTCGGCCATTTCCGCCGCCAGCTCGGGCGGGGTGAGTTTGTCGAGCGCGCCGACCCCGACCAGCGCCGGTATTGTGATGCCTCCGAGATCGGGGCGGGAGTCCGCGCGGTTCATGATGGCGGTCTGCTGGCGGATATAAACATCCCTGCCGAGCCGCTCGGCCATGGCCTGAACCTCTTCGGCGAGTGGGGTGCCCAGGTTCTGCGGGGTGAGGAGGCTTGGCAGCAGCCCGCGCGAGACGCCGATGAATTTGCCCGTCTGGACATTGGCGATACCGGCGCTTCTGGCCGCCTTGCGCTCCGGCGTGTCCGGCCGCGCCGACGTATCGAACAGCGCCAGATGGGTGACACGCTCGGGCGCCTGGCGCAGGATTTCAAACGCCACATATCCGCCCATCGAGAGACCGGCGAGGGCAAAGCGCGGTGGCGCGGCAGCCAGAGTGCGCGCGGCCATGTCGGCGATATCATCATCAAGGGTCAGGTCAGCCACCATCGGGGAGATGGCGTCACGCAGGGGCAAGACCACGTCCCGCCACAGGCGAGCATCGCAGAGGAGGCCGGGAAGCAACACGAGGGGCGTGATCATGGGGTCATTCTCCCTGTTCTGGACGGGCAACAGACTAGACTGGTGAGGCGTCCTGGAAACCCGCTTGACGCCCATTTCGGTGAGTCTTTTAGTGGACAAATGTCGCCGACTTCGCTATAGACCCCGCCACGATGACCGGCGGTGCTGGTCGGCGCAGACGTCTCTGCGACTTCTGTGCTTCCATTCAATTGATTTGCATGTGCTTTGAAGGGGCAGTTACCTTTGCAAGTAGTCGTTCGCGATAACAATGTTGATCAGGCGCTGCGCGCCCTCAAGAAGAAGCTGCAGCGTGAAGGCGTCTTCCGCGAGATGAAGCTTCGGAACTACTACGAGAAGCCCTCCGAGAAGAAAGCCCGCCAGAAAGCAGAGGCCGTTCGTCGCGCCCGCAAGCTGGCTCGCAAGCGCGCACAGCGGGAAGGCCTGATCGCTGCGCCGCCGGCGCGCCACTAGGCTTCGACTGCTTGAAGAGTTTTAACGCCGTCCCTTTGGGCGGCGTTTTTGTTTGTGTCGGCCCGCTTATGCAGGTGTTCGTCTGGACCGGTGGCGATCGAACCAGGTCAGGCCGATGGCGATGATGGCCGAGAGCGGCATCATGACCATCAATGCCGTGCGGGCATCGGGGAACAATGTTCCTGCGGCCAGCGATCCGACGAACCCGCCGCCCACCTGGAAAAATCCGGTCAGCGCGCCGGCTGCGCCCGCCATGCTGCCGAAGCCGGCCATGGCCGTGGCCGTAGCGCTCGGGCCGATAAAGGCGAGGCCCACCATCCAGATGCCGACCGGCACCATCAGCGCCATCACCGACAGCGGGAACAGCAGCGGCAGGACAATAAAGCCGAGCCCGCCAAGGGCCAGGAGCACCAGGGCGAGCGTGATGATCCTCTGCCCGCTCATGCGTGCGGCAAGCCTGCCGGCGATAAGATTGCCGGAGATGAAAGAGGCCGTCTGTACCAGCATGGCCATGGCGAACTGGAAGGGGGTGAGCCCCATGTCGTCGATGAGGATGAAGGGCAGGAGCGCCGTAAAGCTGTGAAAGCCGCTGAAGGCCAGCGAGAGCAGCAGGGCCGGAAAGACGAAGTCCGGCGCGGTCATCAGGGCGCGATAATTGGAAAAGATCACCCGGGCGTTGAACGGGATGCGCTGCTCGACCGGCAGGGTTTCGCGCGCGCTGGTGCCCAGCATGGCGAGGATGGCAAGGCCGAACCCGGCCATGACCACGAAGAGATAATGCCATGAGCCGAACAGCAGCATGACGCTGCCCAGCGTCGGCGCGACGGCGGGGGTGACGGTCAGGATGAGGTTGACCATGGTGAGGATGCGGATCGCCTCGGCGCCCACGAACTGGTCGCGCACCATGGCGCGGGACAGGGCCACGCCGGCGGAGACGCCAAAGCCCTGGATGAAGCGGCCGAGAAACAGCACTTCGAGGCTCGGCGCGAAGGCGGCGACAAGACTGCCGAGCACATAAATGGCGAAAAAAGCGATGCCGACGCTGCGGCGACCGTACCGGTCGGAGAGCGGACCGCAGATCAGCTGGCCCAGGGCGAAGGCGGCGAAATAGACCGTCAGCGTCAGCTTGCCGGCTGCATCGGTGGTGTTGAGATCGTCAACGATGGTCGGCAGGGCGGGGGCATAAAGGGTGAGACTGAGCGGGCCAGTCGCCACCATGAGACCGCCGATAATGGCGGTTCGGCGGGCTGACATGCCCGCCGGAATAGCCTTGGTCACGGAATAAGGGCTTTCTCGAAAAAGGGCTTGGCCTGGCCCCAGATCCCGGCGGCCCAAAGGTCGGAGTGATCGGCGTCGGGGACGATCCAGAGTTCGGAAGGATTGGGGGCAAGGGCATAGAGACGCTCGCCATTGGAGACGCCAATCGTGGCGTCCGCCGTGCCATGGGCGATCAAGAGCGGCTCGCTCACATCGCGGATCCACTCATTGGAGGGGAATTTGTCCATCATGACGAGGCCGACGGGCAGGATCGGATAGCGATCGGCCGCGACCGTGACAGCCGAGAGATAGGGGGTTTCGAGCAGCAGGGCCTCGGCATCGCGATTGGCGGCAACATAGGTGGCGGGGCCGGTGCCGATCGAGCGGCCCCAGATCATGATCGGGGCGCCCTTGGCGGCGACCCAGTCGAATACGGCGAGGGAATCCTCGAGCATGTTGTCCTGCGAGATTTCCCCCGGCGAGGTGGGAAAGCCGCGATAGTCAAAGGCGGCAAAGCCGAAGCCGTCGGCGACGAACTGCTCGTAGCGCTGGTGTTCCTCGGTGAAGCTGCCGGTATTGCCCTTGTAGAAAATGATCACCGGCCGGCCGGGAGGCGGGGCCTTGTACCAGGCGGTGACGCTGGCATTGCTGGATGGAATTTTGACCTCTTCGGCATCCGTGAGCGTCGTTGCGCTAAGCGGGATGATCTCGCCCGCGGGACTGTACTGGAGAGCCCGCTGGTTGAAATACATGTAGGCGATGGCCCCCGCGTAAGCGAGAGCCACAAGAATGACGAGGGCATAGAGCCCGCGGCGCAGCAGTGTCATGACCCACCCCCGGAGCGATTTGCTGCACTATATCGCAAAGAGGGGGAAATCAGAGTTCAGAAAGCGTTTTTTGCAGCGCCTGATCGAACACTTCATCGGGCTGGGCGCCGGAGAGCGCATATTTCTCGCCAAAGACGAAGAAAGGCACGCCGCGAATGCCCTGCTGGGCGGCGTCCTTGGCGATCTGCTCGGTGGCCTTGAGCAGGTCCGGATCGTTCATGGCGTCGAGCGCATCGCCGCGATCCCAGCCGAACTGGGCGGCGATATCGGCCAGGACATTGTCGTCATTGATCTGGCGGTGCTCGAGGAAATAGGCCTCGGCAATGGCATTGGCCAGCTCGTGCTGATTGCCATTGGGCTTTGACAGCCGCGTGATCGTGTGGGCCTTCGCCGTGTTGAACATGCGCGGCTGCTGCGACAGATCGAGATCAATGCCGGCCTTTTTCGCTTCGCTCTCCACCCGCTCCCACATTTCCTTGGGGTCCCGGCCATATTTGGTGCGCAGCATCTCCCCGACGTCGACACCCTCGGGCGGAACGGTCGGGTCGAGATAAAAGGGGTGGTTTTCGATGACGACTTCAACGTCGTCGCCGAGCCGGGCTACAGCCTGGTCGAGACGTTCGGAGCCCACGAGGCACCAGGGGCACACCACATCGGTGAAGACATCGATCTTGAGCAGTTTGGTCATGGGAACTCCTTGTGCCTGCCCCTTCCAATTGGGGCCGATCCGCGCCGACGGCAAGAGGGCACCTGGGAGTAACTATAGGCGCCGTTACAGGGCCGGGGGTGGCGTCTGCTGGTTGACCTGCATCAGGGCGAAGGGCGGTGTCCATGCTGCGGCGATGGTGAGGCCGAGGGCTGCGCCGACGCCAAGCCACAAAAGTGTAGGGACCATGAGGAGGCCGCCGAGCACCGAGTTGCGGTAGATACGATTTGTCGTCGCGCCACAGAGCAGCAACAGTGCGACGACGTAGAGCGCGAGCTGCAGGCTGTCGAGCCATGGGGCAAGAAACGGGAAGACGATCATGCCGATGGTGAGGGCCGCGACCCAGCCGATCACGCCGCGCCCGCCGTTCTGCACGGCAAGACCAGCGGCCGCGCCGATCAGGAACATCAGCGAGAGGTGAATGCCGGCGCCGAGCCAACCGGGAATGCCATAGGGGGAAAAGAACAGCGGCAGGATGCCCACGCTTTCGCCGGCCAGATTGGCGAGCCCGAAGAGGCCGAGCGGCAGTCCACCGGCAATGGCAACGCCGAAAAGCGCGCGTGCGCCGGAAAAAGCACTATGGCCTGTGGGGCTCGTGACGGTGGTGACTGCGGTGGTGGCCATGGCTTGGCTTCCCTTGCGATTGCAGGGGATCAATGGCGCGGCCCGCACTTGGGTTCCGTATACGTAAACTTGTTCGCGGTTGCGGCGGCGACGCCAGCGCTGTTACGGCAGAGGCTGAGACGGCTTGTGCAAGCGCGCCCGGCCCCCTATGCCGGGGAGCTATCATATTTAGGATGGGCGCCATGGCCAATTCCGACACTAGCGAGCGGATCGACGCGCTCGAAACGCGCATCGCCTATCAGGATCAGGCGATCGAGGACCTCAACACGGCCCTCACCGAGCAATGGAAAACCATTGATCTGCTGACGCGCAAGCTCGTCATGCTCGAAGAGCAGGTTCGCACCGGCTCCTATATCGCCGATCCGGCGACGGAAAAGCCGCCGCCGCACTATTGAGGCGAGGCGGCCTGGGTCCGCTCGAGGCCCACGGCCTCGCGGAAGGCGTCGATATGGGCGGCGGGCGGATCGCCCTCTGCGGCCGTATCGGTCCAGTAGAGGTTGTGGGTGAAGATGCGCCAGCCCAGCCGCCCCCAGACGATGGGCACATCCACATCGCGCACGCCCGGGCCAAAGCGCTCGGCTCCGGCGACCGGGCCCGAAATGGCGTCGCCGAGGAAGAACATCCAGGAATCAAAGCGATCAAAGAGATTGGTCCAGCGCACGGTGGAAAATAACGCCGCGTGATGGGCGACCTTGCCCTTTTCGCCATCGGGATAGAGCGCGCCATGTGTCTCGTCATAGGGTTGGCTCGGGGCCGTGGGGAGGACGCGCTCGGCCTTCATGCGGGTAAAATCGGCCCGCCCATCCGTTATGAGGAATTCGGCGCTGGAGAACGGCGTGCCAAGAGTTATGAGGTCGGAAACCTTCCAGCCTGATCCGACCCCGCCGACCGTGCCTTTTTGTCGGCTCAGCGCCTCGAAGGCTGCCCATTGCAGGGCCTGATACTGCGCCACCAGCTCCGGGGACCATGGGTCCGCCGGCGCTTTGGCGACAAACGCGTCAACCGCGGCCACCGCGGCCTCTGCCTCGGCGCAGGGCGGATTGTCCTTGGTCGGCCCGACCTCGCGCCAGAGAATGTGCAGGAGGTCATAGGCCAGAACCGAGCCCAGCGAATGGGCTATGACGATGACCCGATCATATTCGGGGTCTTCATGCAGCGCCTTGAGAAGCGCGAGGCCCCGGTTCCTGACCCCCTGACGGCTCTGGACGGTTTCGGTCTGGGCCGAGAGATAGCTTGCCGCATCGCCGAAATAGGGCAGCAGCAGATTGTCGGCGAGATAGGCCAGCCACCCCAACACCATCAGATTGACCACATGGCCGTTCCAGCCAAAGCTGTCGAGCACGCCCACGGCAATGATGAAGACGAGGAGCTGGGTGGGGATGCGCTTGAGGACAGCGAGCCAGCGGGCAAATTTCGGCGCGAGGATCAGGCCCAGCGCCGTCAGCGAGATGATGTGCCCGCGCGCGGCGTCGGGCGAGGTGAAGTGGTCGTACCAATCCATGGACAGCAGTTTGGGCAGCGCGAGGAGCGCGCCCAGCGCCGAGATGATGCTGACCACGGTGATGATCCAGAACACCGCCCAAGGCCAGCGCATGTGGCGCGGCACATAGCCGGGATCGACCCAGAGAAGGCGCTTGATCCAGCGCCAGAGATTGCGCAGCGGCGTGGCGTTGAGGAGATCGGCGTAATAGAGCTCGAAGAAATCGGTCCGCCGACCATTGTGCTCGGGCGTGGTGATGCGCTGGAGTTCGTAGAGCCCGCTCTTGTCGTCCGGAACGATCCAGATCGGGCGCGGGCGCGGATGGGTTTCCCCGGGCGTATCGAGTTCAGGGTTTTCCTGCCAGAGCACTTCGACGAAGTCGCGGATCGTGCCCATGGGGCGCTGCTCGCCCTGGCCGTGGACGATGACCACGGCCTGACGCTTGATCTCTTTGGACCTGTTGGCCCCCTCTTGCGGTGCGCGCGCCATGATGCCTCCCTGACGGAAGATTAGGACAGCGGCAGAGGGCTGGAAACCGGAAAAGAAAAAGCCCCGCTGGAGCGGGGCTCTGGTGATCAGACACTGCGGTCGGTCAGTGGCCTAGCGACTTGACAATGTCCTCCGTGACCTTCTTGGCGTCGCCGAACAGCATCATGGTGTTGTCGCGGAAGAACAATTCGTTCTGCACCCCTGCGTAACCTGCCGCCATGCCGCGCTTGATGAACAGCACCGTGCCCGCATCCTCGACGTTGAGAACCGGCATGCCGTAGATCGGCGAGGTCTTGTCAGTCTTGGCGGCGGGGTTGGTGACGTCATTGGCGCCGATGACGAAGGCGACGTCGGCCTGGGCAAATTCGGAATTGATGTCTTCGAGCTCAAAAACCTCGTCATAGGGCACATTGGCTTCGGCCAAGAGCACGTTCATATGCCCCGGCATGCGGCCGGCCACCGGATGGATGGCGTATTTCACTTCGACGCCGGCGGCTTTCAACTGATCGGCCATTTCCCGGAGGGCGTGCTGGGCCTGGGCAACGGCCATGCCATAGCCGGGCACGATGATGACTTTTCCGGCGTTTTTCATCAGGAACGCCGCGTCTTCAGCCGCGCCCTGTTTTACGGGGCGATCCTCTTCCGCACCTGAGCCGGCAGCAGCGGCGTCGCCACCAAAACCGCCAAGGATGACGGAAATGAAGCTGCGGTTCATCGCCTTGCACATGATGTAGGAGAGGATGGCGCCCGAGGAGCCGACGAGGGCGCCGGTGATGATCAGCGCGGTATTGCCCAGGGTGAAGCCGATTCCGGCGGCCGCCCAGCCCGAATAGGAATTGAGCATGGAGACGACGACCGGCATGTCGGCGCCGCCAATGGGGATGATCATCAGTCCGCCCAGCACGAGGGCGAGAATGGTGATCAGCCAGAAGAGCCAGGGATTGCCGGTGACGGCAAAGGCCCAGACCAGCGCCACCAGCACAATGCCGATGACGATATGAATGAGATGGCGGGCCGGCAGGATGATCGGCTTGCCGGACATGTTGCCGTTGAGCTTGGCAAAGGCGATGACCGAGCCGGTAAAGGTGAAGGCGCCAATGGCGGTGCCGATCGACATTTCGATGAGCGCCTGGGCATGGATATGCCCCGAAGGATCGACAATGCCGAAGGCGACGGGCGCATAGAGCGCTGCGGCGGCGACGAAGATGGCGGCAAGTCCGACCAGAGAGTGGAAGGCCGCGACCAGCTGGGGCATATCGGTCATCTTCACCGAGCGGGCGATATAGGCCCCGATCCCACCGCCGATGCCGATGCCACCGATGATCAGCAACCAGCTGGCCCAGTCATTGGGCGCAGCCACGAGCAGTGTGGTGACAATGGCGATGGCCATGCCGACCATGCCGTAGAGATTGCCCTGCCGGGCCGAGGAGGGGCTGGAAAGGCTCCGTAGCGCGAGGATGAAGAGGATACCGGCGGCGAGATAGAGAAGGGCGGCGATATTGGCGTCGATCACGGCTCAACCCTTCTTCTTGTACATGGCCAGCATGCGCTGGGTGACCAGAAATCCGCCAAAGATGTTCACGCTGGCAAAGACGAGAGCAATGAAGCCGAAGAGCTTTGAAACCCAGCTGGCGTCAGTTGCCAGTTGCACGCCGACGGCGAGCAGGGCGCCGACGACAATCACCGAGGAAATGGCATTGGTGACGCTCATCAGCGGGGTGTGAAGGGCCGGGGTGACGCTCCAGACCACGAAATAGCCGACGAAAATGGAGAGGACGAAAATCGCCAGCCGGAACGTGAAGGGGTCAATCGCTCCCCCCAGCGCGCCATGGGCAATCGCCGCGGCCAGATCGGCGGTGGGTTCAACGGTCGTGCTGTCCATCATGCGTCTCCCTTTGGCGCGTCAGCGACTTTTCTCGGGGGCGGTTCGAGCGGAACGTTTTTCGGCGGCAGCGTCGCCGTGCTGGTGAAATTGGGGTGAACGATGGCGCCGTCGCGGGTGAGCACCGTGGCCTTGACCAGCTCGTCATCCCAGGTGATGGCGAGGCTCTTGCTCGCCGTGTCCACGAGCGTCTCGATGAAGGCGAGGAGGTTTCGCGCGTAAAGCTGGCTGGCGGTGGTGGGTATGCGGCTGGCCATATTGGTGTAGCCGACGATTTTTACCCCATTGTGCTCGACGATCTCGTCGGCCCGGGTCAGCTCCACATTGCCGCCGCGCTCGGCCGCGAGGTCGACGACGATGGCGCCCGGGGTCATGGCCTCGATCATGGCCGCAGTGACCAGCTTTGGCGCCGGTCGCCCGGGAATGAGCGCCGTGGTGATGACAATGTCCTGCTTGGCGATGTGGCCGGCGACGAGCTCGGCCTGGGCCGCCTGCTCGGTCAAGGTCAACTCGCGCGCATAGCCGCCCGTGCCCGAGGCATCCTTGAGAGCGTCGGTCATGACGAACTTGGCGCCCAGCGATTCCACCTGCTCGCCGGCAGCGGCGCGCACGTCGGTTGCCGACACCACGGCACCCAGGCGCCGCGCGGTGGCGATGGCCTGGAGCCCGGCAACCCCGGCACCCATGACGAAAACTTTTGCCGGGCGGACGGTGCCGGCGGCGGTCATCATCATCGGCATGGCGCGTTCAAACAGCGCCGCCGCCTCGATGACGGCCTGATAGCCGGAAAGATTGGCCTGGGAGGAGAGAATGTCCATCACCTGCGCGCGGGTGATGCGCGGCATGAATTCCATGGAAATGGCCGTCAGCCCCGATGCGGCGAACGCGGCAATCTCGGCTTCATGGCCGAAGGCGTCGAGCGCACCGATGAGGAGGGCGCCGGATCTGGCCCCGGCAAGGCTGGCCGCGCTGGGGCGGCGGACGCAGAGAATGATGTCTGCGTTGTCGATGGCTTCGACGCGGGAGCCAAGGCTGGCGCCGGCTGCGGCGAAGTTCTGATCGCTGATGCGGGAGCCCAGTCCCGCACCGGCTTCTATTGCAATCTCTGCACCCAGCCCGATGAGCTTGGCGACAGTTTCCGGAGTGGCAGCGACGCGGCTTTCGCCGGTCGATGCCTCGCGGAGCACGGCAATCTTCATAAAAACTCTCCTACCCGCCTGCCGCGGGCAGGCTCGTTTTCATGGGCCTGCGTCGTCTGATTATTTTAGGGCTGGATCACGAAGTAGAGGAGAACCATCGAGATCGCGGTGCCGTAGATTGTCCACTTCACCCCGGTAATGAAGCCATTATAGGTGCGTTCGTGCTCCCGGTAGTCATTTGCGGATTCACGCACGGTGGGCGGATGCTGATGGTTGGCCATATGGTCCTCTACAATCGTCGTCTACTTGTTCGGGCGCCCAAGCCCTCAGGGCGAGGTCGCCTCAAGCTCATCGATCAGCCCCTCGATCATCGACAGGCCAAGCGACCAGAAGTTGGGGTCTTTGGCGTCCAGTCCAAACGGCGCGAGCAGTTCGGAATGGTGCTTGCTGCCCCCTGCCTTGAGAAGCTCGAAATAGCGCTCTGCAAAGCCTTCGTTGGACTTCTCATACTGCGCATAGAGCGAGTTCACAAGGCAGTCACCGAAGGCATAGGCATAGACATAGAAGGGCGAATGGATGAAGTGCGGGATATAGGTCCAGAAGCTCTCGTAGCCGTCATTGGAAATGACGCCGTCGCCGAGCGATTCTGCCTGCACTTCCAGCCAGATGGCGTTGATTTCCTCGGTCCGCAGCTCACCCTGCCGGCGGGCCGTATGGACGCGGCGCTCGAAGGTATAGAAGGCGATTTGCCGCACGACCGTGTTGAGCATGTCCTCGACCTTGGAGGAGAGGAGCGCAAAGCGCTGCGTGGGGTCGGTGGTCTTTTCGAGCAGCGAGCGGAAGGTCAGCATCTCGCCGAACACGGAGGCGGTTTCGGCCAGGGTCAGCGGGGTATTGGCGAGGATTGGCCCCTGCGCGGCAGCGAGACTCTGGTGCACGCCATGGCCGAGCTCATGGGCGAGCGTCATGATATCGCGGGTGCGCCCGAGATAGTTGAGCATGAGATACGGATGAGCGCTGGGCACGGTGGGATGGGCAAAGGCGCCCGAGCGCTTGCCATTGCCGGCCGGGGCGTCGATCCAGCCGGAATTGAAGAAGGGTTTTGCGACCTCGGCCAGCTCGGGCGAGAACTTGCCATAGGCCTCAAGCACGGTGGAGACGGCGCTGTCCCAGTCCCAGATGCGATCATCGCTGGTGGGGAGCGGCGCATTGCGGTCCCAGGCATTGAGCTTGTCCTTGCCGAACCACTTGGCCT